>Ga0307507_10008545_pt1 | contig 14093 bp, 16 predicted proteins | sample 7_EM_MG_FD_207223 | JGI IMG/M metagenome (GOLD analysis project Ga0307507, IMG submission 207223) | Populus trichocarpa ectomycorrhiza microbial communities from riparian zone in the Pacific Northwest, United States - 7_EM | ecosystem: Host-associated > Plants > Roots > Unclassified | place... | reverse complement strand
GATACTATCGGCCCCTCCGCTCACTGTCCCTTCTACGACACCACCCTGAAGACAATGTTCGGCAACCCCGAGCTGTACGCCAAGGTTTTCCCCCACTCTTGGGAAGCGGAACAGTTCCGTGCCGGACAATACGACCTGTCCACTTCTACCCCTTCCATCCTCCACCCGGACTACACTCCGAAAACCACCGCGCCCACCTATGCGCAAGTGGCCGGCTCCGGCCCAGGAAAAAAGAAACGCGGATCAAGAAAGACCTCAGCTACAGATGTGGCGAGAGATGGGGACAGAGAAATAAAAACCCCGTCGTCCCTCCCCCAGGCCTCAAGACGATTCTTCGCTTCTAGATCCAACCCCGCACCCCATGCCCTTGCCCAACGCATAGCCTCCACCTTCCCTGATATTGCTGCTGCCACCCTCTCGGAATCCAACTGCCTCCTCCCAAAAGGCTTCATCGCTAAGGTCAACAACCGAGGCGCCGTTTCCCTTACCGGAACCAACCCCAACACCTCTGCGGAATCCTACGCCCTGTACTTCGATGCTCTCACCCGCCGCCTCAACCAGTCCTTCCCAGTCGGGGATAACCCCTGGCTTACGTTTACCCAGGCGCCAACCACTATATAGTTGGCAGTTTACTCAATCCCGACAGACGTCCTACCAGAGGACGACGAACAACTCTTTATCTTCCTCAAAAACTCCATCCACAACACAAAGGCGGTCACGATTGGCGCGGCCAGGTACCTTAACAAGGGCTGAGCTGCTAGGCTCTCCAAGCAGGCCACTTCGGTGGTTGTCTCCGTTAACCCCGACGAGGTTCCCATCCTTACCCCAGCCCTCTTCCTCTTCTCGAGGCGTCTCAAAGTCGAAAAGACCACACAGGCCAACCGCTACACCCAATGCACCAACTGCTACCGATTCGGACACGCCTATGCCCGATGCACCCAGAAACACCCCACCTGCCCCTATCGCGCGCATCATCATACTCGTTCAGCCCACAGATGTCAAAACCCCACATGCCCCAAGGGCGGCGACTCCAAGGCCATTGCCGGCTGCTGCCCCACCTCTCCCCCCCACTGCTCCAATTGCGGCGACGACCACGATGCCTTCTCCAGGACATGCAGGGCTAGACCAGTCCCGCCTCCTCAGCCTGAACCCCCAGCACCCTCTGACGAAGAACTGTCCGACGCCTCCTCCGACAGTGAGGAAGCCATGGATGTGGGCGACGATGGCCGCCCAGCACCCTCTACTCCCGAGGCCCCTTCAACCCAAACCGTCAACCTTTCCACCCCCAGACCCGTCCGTCAGTCAAAGGACACCCACGACCCCCCCAGCGGGACCCAGCCAGCACCAAGTGGCCGGGGCCTGCCGCCGCAAACTCCATATAAGACCTCGGGTTCGTCCCGGAAATGATTAAAAACCCTCACTCAACCTCCCGCCAAGGACTGGCTCCGGCGACAAACCTCACCCTCGTTCAGCACTACAGCCTGGGTAGCTGGGATGTGTTTCTTTCTTTGTTTTCCTCCTTTACAGAAGGCCCCTCCCCTATCGATATTGTTCTTTTGCAAGATCCCCCGTTTTCAAAGGGTTTTCTCCCCAGCTTTCACGGCTTTAAATCCTTTGCTCCCCCCACTGCTAGGCCCAGGGTGGCCGGCTCTGTATCTTTGAATTTTTTACAGCAGTTTGCAGTACTACCATTCTTTCCTCCTGAGTGAGACGACTTTATGCCACTCGACGTGTACACCCCGAAAGGCTGTTTCGGCCTGAAATTGACCCGCTTCAGAATTGGCAACTCCTACGCCAGACCTATCCCTCCAGCCCCCCACTCTGTCTCCCCCGAGACAGCCCTCCCAATCTTGGACTTCCCCTATCTAGTCGCCGGCGACTTCAACATCCACAATGCAGCATCCGACCCCTCCAGACTCCTGTCCGCGAAAGAGGAGAAGGAGTCCGCCCCATACTTCAACCAAGCCACAGACTTAGGTTACACCCTCCTCAATACCCCAGGCATCTACACCCGGATCCCATTCACAGGAACCCACAGGCCAAGTACCATCGACCTGGCGTTTGCCAACACAGAAATCTTTAGTGCTTTCCGCTCGTGGGACTCGTCCACCCTACCCTCCCTCCACAGGGTCGGATCACGCACCGATTCCAATCTCCCTGCGTCCCCCTTTCTCCCATAACGACAAACCAAGACCGCGCTGGCAGGCGGTCGACTGGCCTAGCCTTACTGACAGAGTAAAAAGCTGGCAGGTCCCTCCCCCCCCCGATGCTCCCTCTCCCAATCAACTCAACCCATGGTTCTCCTCAGCACTCTCCACACTCACGACGACGATAGAGGCCACTGCGCCCTGGTCTCGCCCCTCCCCAAGGTCCAAAGCTTGATGGACGCCGCTCCTGACCTCCCTTCGGAAAGAGTTCACAAAGGCCACCCGAAGGGCCAAAAAACTTCAAACCCACGACTCCTACACCATTGCAAGACAGTCCAAGCTCGGTTACTTCAAAAGTATCAAGAGGGCGAAAGCCTCCTACTGCGCTGATTTTCTCGCAAAGACTTCCCGGGATAACATCTGGACAGCCAAACAACTGGTCACCCCGAGAAAGACCCCTAGATTTCCCTCCCTTCCCGACACCTCAGGCCCGGTAGCAATTAACAAGGCGCTACTAGACCACTTCTTCCCCCCCAAAGACCCCCTGCCCCGCAGGGGCCGCCTCAAAAGAAACCCCTCAGCCTCCCCTCTCACATCTGAGGAAATCAAGCTCGCCCTTTCCAAGTCCTCCCCCTCCTCGGCCCCTGGCCCTGACGGGGTTCCTTACTCAGTATGGAAAAAGGTCAACCTCGTCAACCCCACGATCATCCTCGAACTCCTCTCCCCCATGGTGGCATTCGGCTACCACCCCCCCTCACTAACAACCGCGAACGGGGTGGTCCTCGACAAGCCTGGAAAGGCCAGCTATGACTCCCCCGCCTCCTTCCGGATCATAGTCCTCCTTAAAACCATCTCAAAAATCCTTGAGCGAATAATGACGGTCAGACTATCCGCTATCGCCAGGTCCAAGGGTCTACTCCACCAAAATCAATGCGGCTCCCTTACGGGACTCAGCTCCTCCGACGCCTGCCTCACCCTCACACAAGAAGTGAGAACCCTCCAGAGGCCCAGGTTGAAGGTCTCCACCGTCTTCCTCGATATCAAAGCTGGCTTCGACAATGTCAACGCCTCCACCCTCAGAGCAAGGCTCCTAGCCTCCCACGTGCCCTCCTACATGGTTGACTGGGTCTCCTCCTTCCTGTCGGAAAGGACCTGCACCCTGCTGTTCCAAGGATCACTCAACCTTTCCTCCCCGGTCTCAGTGGGCACCCCCCTGGGGTCCCCAATCTCCCCCCTGCTTTTCCTCTTATATGTTTCTCCCCTACACATGTCGATCCCCAAAGGACTTATGGTCTCTTACGTCGACGATTTCTCGATCACAATAGCCTCTCCTTCCCACAGAGGCAACATCCGCAAACTGCAAAGACTCTTCAACACAGTCGCCGCAAGGGGCCGAGACATAGGCGTGTCCTTCTCGGTCCCAAAAACTGAACTCATCCACTGGCGGACACCAAGCCAGAGGTGCCCCCCCCTCATTGGCCCCCATCGAGCTGGAAGGCCACCGTTTCCAACCCTCCGGGGTCGTGAGATGGCTAGGGTACTGGTTCACCCCCGCCCTCAACACCACCCACCACTTCAGACACAGGTTATCCTTAGCCTAGGCTGTCTTTTCCTTCGTCAAACGCCTATCCTCCCCAGGTGCCGGCGTTAAGCCCTTCCTATGCCATCGCATTGCCAACAGCCTCCTCCTCCCCATACTCACGTATGGGGCCGACCTCCTCACTCCAAACTCGTCTGCGCTCAGAAGCATGGACAGCTTCTGGCACAGAGTCCAGCGATGGACAACGAACAACTTCTCCTCTACCCCCACTTCCATACTCTTGCGCGAGGCCTGTCTCCCTCCGGTCATCTCATACTGCAGGTACAGGAGATGCCTGGCCGCCCTTAGAGTGGCCTGCGCCCCCCCATACGCCAACCCAGCATCAGCCAGACTCCCGCAATCCTTCCCCTCTCTCTCCTCATTCAGGGCCCAGGACTCGTCCAGACACCTGACGGTGGGACTCTCCTCCATATACCTCCCCCTGAGCTGGAAAGCGGAGACTCCCTCACCAGCAACAAGAAAACACCTCGCGGTGGACGCCCTCGCGCACCTCACCCTGCCCCTACAGGAGGGCCTCACACGCCTCCCACTTGTCCTATACGCCCCTCCCCCCCCCAGGGACGAATATCCCCCCCTCCGAGGTTATGAAAAGAGTGTACCAAGCGCTGCGCACCCGCGCCAGAAATATGCTCCTCCAAGACCGGGCCACTGATGCCCCCACACCCCCGTACTAGGACTTTCCCCCTTCGCTCACCCCGTATCCCTTCATGGGACTGGGGAGGTTTGTGGCCGGAAGGATACATCAAATGCGAGCGGCGAGGAGATATCTGGCCGCACACACCTCATGGTTCGATGAAGACCCAGACCCTACCTGCCCTCGATGCGGAACAGAGCCAGAAACTTTCACGCATGCCATCCTCACCTGCGCCGCCCGAACCAGGGTTCGAGACCTCCTGCTGAAAGACGTCTCTTCCCTCGGACCCGCCACCGACCTATGGACGGAACCCCTCCTCGTACGAGCCCTAGGCGAATACATCACGAACACGAAAACCGGATTTCCCCAGGACATGACCCCCGAGGACTCCCACCCCCCCCCCTAGCAACCGCCTAGACCCAAATTGTGTCCCCCGTAAGAGAAGAGTTGTAATTTTTATTTTTAGTTGGGCCAATTGTGGCACGTATCCTTTATGTGTAACTTTCCTTCAAACAAGTGCGGGAGGCAGATTTACGCTTGCACCTTAGAATTTTTCCTTGATAAGTTATCCGAGAGGGATGATCGGGCAAAAGGTTTTCGCCCTAGTATTTTTCAGCTACCGTGGAGGACAAGAAGAGAGGTTTCCTTTGTTTTATTAGTTTTGATTTATAGGTTTTGTTCTTTCCATAGCTAGCGCTGCGCGAAGCTTCTTGTACCTAAAAACAATGAACGCATAATAAAAAAAGTAAAATAAAAATAAAAACAAAAGAACATGGGATTTGGGCATGAACCATCTCCCTTACTCACGCACCATCTCCCTTACACACCCGGCGATTGGAATCTCAACACCATGAGAATTCATCGTCAACATCCACCACCACCGCACACTCAGTGAGCTGCATCTGCACTCTCCGTGAGGTGCACCCTCCCCCTCCCGCCTTACTTCCCTTATCATGTCCTTGGGCCCTAGCGTCCTTGTTTCTAGGGGTCGTTTGGCTCTATCACCCCCTCTTTGCGCTCTCGCTTCGCTGTCTCGCTTAGCATTCGCACGGTCGGCAACACCCTCTCGCCAATGTTACAGACGCCTGGGACTACAGTTCGCAGTAGGAGAAAACTCTTCAACAGGCTACGGTCGATTTCTCTGTTCTCTTCACCTCCGTTAGAGGCTGCCTAGTCAGACACGCACACGGTTACCGATAGTTTCCACGGTTATTGGGTCTACCCCTCCTCTCCCCCCTTCAGGTCTCGTCCCGTTGCTCAGTTACAACTACAATCCACTCACTCGGCTGACACCCTACTGCCCCTTTACCTTACACCGCCCTTGCGATTTCTCCACGGTCGCACCCCTCGGTTACACTCAGTCGTCATATCGCACTACCTCAGTGGCGGATGTCAACGCTTTGGGTTCTCGAGTAAGGTACGCAACGCCGCAACGGTTTATAGTTGCCCCCGCTCCCCCATGGTTCTTCTTTTATTGTCGGTTACTTTGGGTTTCGTTAGTGGTTATAACAATTATTTATTTTGTTTGTGTCCACGGCAAGGGTTTTCCTCTTGATTCCTCCCCATGTACTTATTTGTATTTTTCTTTTCAACTGCTTAGTCGGGGGGGGATTTTCTTATTTTGCCTGGCTGGTGTGCGGTTGGTCTGATACCAGAGAGACTTGGGTTGATTGCTTTTGCCCTGGTGCCGGGTTGGAGAAAAATAGGGGATGGGGTTCTTTCTTTACCATAGCTAGCGCTGCACGTAGTCTTTGTTCCCAGTAGTTGATTAATACAAAGCACATGATATAAAAAAAAGAAAAAGAAAAAAAAGAGATAAAAAGACCTGGGATTGGGGTCATGAACCATCTCCCTTACACACCCGGCAATTGGAATCTCAACCCCATGACAATTGATCGTCAAGATCCACCACCACCACACTCTCAGTGAGCTGCACCCGCACTCTCCATGAGCTGCACCCTCCCCCTCCCGCCTTACTTCCCTTATCATGTTCTTGGGCCCTGGCGTCCAGGTTTCTAGGGGCCGTTTGGCTCAATAACCCCCTCTTGTTGCTTGCGCTTCGCTGCCTCGCTTAGCGTTCGCACGGTCGGCAAGCCCCTTTCGCCCATGTTACAGACGGCTGGGACTACAGTATGCAGTAGGAGAAAACATCTCAACAGGCCACGGTCGATTTCTCCGTTCTCTTCACCTTCGTTAGAGGCTGCCTAGTCAGAGAGGCACACGGTGACCGATAGTTTCCCCGGTTATTGGGTCTACCCCTCCTCTCCCCCTTAAGGTCTCGTCCCGTTGCTCGGTTACAGCTACAGTCCATTCACTCGGCTGGCCCCCTACTGGCTTCGCCGCCCAGGCGGTTGCCACGGTCGCACTCCTCGGTTACGCTCAGTCGTTGTATTGCACTGCCTGGGTGGCAGATGTCAACGCCTTGGGATCTTCAATACTGGTTGCAACGTCACAACGGTTTTACTGACATCCGCACCCCCTTTGTTCTTCTTTCATTGTCGGTTGCTTAGGGTTTCACAGAGTGGTCTATCAATTATTTCATTTTGTTAGAAGTTTACGGCAAGAGTTTTCCTGTTGATTCCGCCCCATGTACTCATTTGATGTTTCTTATTCCCCCCTTTAGTCGGAGTTTGATTTCTTATTTTGCGTGGCTGGTCTGCGGTTGGTCTCAGAACAGAGAGACTTGGGTTGATGGCTTTTCCCCTGGCGCCGGTGGGTACACGGAGGTTTTTCTTTACCATAGCTAGCGCTCCACGTAGTCTTTATACCTAGACAGTGAATAAAACAAAGCACATTAAAAAAAAAAGTGAAAAAAAGGAAACAAAAAAGACATGTGATTTGGGTTCTTCACGCAACAATCTAAGTTCCTTCATACTACATAATCTCAATACCAAGGTCTCTACCTATCATGCTTTCGGGAAGTCAAGACAAGACTGTCTTATTGGAGCCTAGCGATCTACGTTGCTAGATAGGGGTCCACGGACTTAGCTATCGCAACAGCTATCGGGCTAAAGAAACAGCGATCCTTAGGAGAACTATCGGTTACCTGCTGCAAGTATCACTCGGAGAGGAGAGGATTTTAACATTTGGTTGTGTCGACCAGCAGCACCTAACAAACAGACAAAACAAAGACCAATTAAGAAAAAAACATCGGAAAATCTCGACCTATCATCACTAGGAGAAGGACTTGAAACGGCCTTAATGGAAGAGAGGGCACCAAGCCATACAACACCAGAGCCACCGTCACCAAGTGAATCAGAAGAAACAGAAGCACAAGGCAGGACACGACGAAACACGATGGCGGCTACAGCAGAACAAGGAGGAGCAACATCCTTGGAAACAACCCCGATTCTGAACCCGGAACAGATGAGACAAATCATCGCATCCCTAAGTGGAGGGACCAGAAAGCCCAAGGCCAACGAACCGGAGGTTTACCAAGGAGAAGGAGACAAACTAAGAGGATGGCTAGCCCAAATCATAGTGTACTACAGGACCGTAGGATGGCAGAACGGCCATGATGAGGACAAAATCCCCTATGCAACAAGCCTCCTAAGGGACGACACAGGAACCTGGATTACACCATACACAGAGGAACTAATCACCCCAACCTGGGACAATTGGGGGGGATTCAAAGCAGAATTACAAAGACAATTTGGCGTAATCGACGCCAAGGGAGAAGCAAGGATCAGACTAAAGAACATGAAACAAGGCAAACGATCTGTCACAGAATACTGGAACGAATTCCGCCTTGTGGCTAGCGAAGCCGAATTGGACGACTCAACTGGGGGAGAACTACTTCTAGGAGGAATGAACACAGAACTACAGAACGCCTGGGGAGCTAGTAGCGAAGAATACGAAGACCTCGAAGCCCTAGCCCAATGGGCAATCCGGAAGGAAACCAAACTGGCGATGGTCAGACATATCCAAGGCTCGCCATCAACAAAAAACATCCAACGAGAGACCGCTACACCACGCAACCCAGATGGGACATATCGACCCACAAATAATGGCAATCAGACTTACGGCGACCCTATGGAACTGGATGCGACTCGGAGACGTCCAAGGTTCAACATCACGAGGGAAGAATTCCAAAGGAGGATAGGAGAACAGCCTGTGTCTCAAATGCGCACAACCCGGACACTTGGCCAGAAGCTGCCCGAAAAAAGACGGACCCAAACCACTCAACGAACAAGCCAGGAATTGGCAACCAACGAAGAAAGTCGCCCCTTGGCAAACCAGGCCCAAGATTAGGGAAATTGAGATCGAACAGGAACCCGAACAGTCGGGAAACGACGAGTGTCCCCAGTAAGAAATGGTCTGAGGAACAGACCCGAACAAAAACCCATCATCATGGCACACTAGTACACGGCACTCAACTACATGGATACACTCGAAAACGACAATGACCATATCATGGTCAAGATACAACTGCACGGCGGAAAAGAGTCGGTCACTATCAATGCCATGATTGACTCGGGAGTAACAGAAGACTTCATCGACCAAGAAGTCTGCAACAAACACAGGATCAAGATGATCAAAGCAAAAAACCCAAGGGAAATTTACCTGGCGGACGGAAAACCAAGCGCTATGGGTCCTGTTACCCATATGACGAAAGTACCTCTGGACATTAGTAGCCATAGGGAATTGGCAACCTTCCAAGTGGCAAATCTCCAAAACCATGAGCTCCTCCTCGGGATGCCATGGCTAAGAGAACACAATCCAACAATCGATTGGAACGACAAAAGGATCACATTCAACAGCGAACGATATACGACTTGGTGTCTCAAAAGTTCGCCCATTGCATATGCGGTACCCGAAGAACAAGCCCTGGAAGAGAATCTCATCACCAGATTGTAAAAGGTCCAGGCCAGGAAAGGCCCGACGGCTGGTGACCAAAGCCTCAGAGTTAAGAAGCTATCCGACGAGGCCAGAGTGCCTAAAAAGGGATTAGCAAAAGTGGCAGGACACGGCCTGTACACAAACGAAGGAACCGACATTCCTGCCAGAGGGCCAGCAATTGTTGGGACGGGGATCGCTATTGCATTATCTCACAACACCTATGGACGAATTGCACCATGAAGCAGTCTAGCAGTCAAACACCGACTCATGACAAATGCAGGTGTGATAGACTCCGACTACAGAGGAGAAGTGAAGGTGGTCCTAGCCAACCTAGGAGACCAACCGTATCGAGTGGAAAAAGAAGACTGGATCGCACACCTGATCATCGAAAAAATCGCCAACAGGGGATTGCAACAAGTGACCCAGTTGGACAATACCAAAAGAGGGGATCAAGGATTTGGGAGCTCCAACACCACCATGGACCAAGAGAGCAAGGATCAGAGGGTCAACCACCGATGGAAATCAATGAGATATCGGCAAGAGCGTTCGGACAATTCTACCGCAGGGGAGAAACAACCGGCATCCTCAGATGGGATGAACTTGAAGAGGAAAAACAGTTAGAGGCTATCAACATCAGCACCAAACTGGCGATAAAAAACCAGAAGAACAGCGAAGACCAAGACGTAAGGGACACGGTCCCTCAAGAATATCACCACCTTCTGGACGTGTTCGAAAATGGAGAGAAGACAACAGTCCCACCACACCAACCAGGCATCGCTCTGGGAATCGACCTGGGAGAAGCAAAAACGGGACCCATCAAGAAAATATACGCCCTCAGTTACGACCCCCTGGAAGAGCTCCATCGATACATCAAACAAAACGAGAAGCGCGGATGGATTCGAAAGGTGAAGTCAGGACGAGCATTACCAATCATGTTAGTGAAGAAAAAGAACGGCAAACTCAGACTATGCGCCGATTACCGGGCCCTCAACGAAGTCACCAAGAAGAATCAGCACCAACTACCGCTCATTAGTGAAGCACTGGAGAGACTGGGAGGAGCCAAATACTTCACCACGCTGGACATCAAGGACGCCTACCACAACATTCGAATCAGGGAAGGAGACGACTGGAGGAGAACCTTTTCAACACAACTAGGGACTTACGAATACTTAGTCATGCCATTTGGACTATGAAACGCACCGGCGGCGTTCCAACGATGGATCAATGAGGTCCTTATGGAACACATCGACATGTGTTGCATCGTGTATCTGGATGACGTACTCATATATTCAAACACCCTACAACAACACCGAAAAGACGTCAGCAATATCCGCGAAGCAATCCGAAAATCAGGAATGAAGGTCAAGCCATCCAAATGCAAGTTCCACCAAAATGAGACAGAATACCTAGGATTTATCATTGGACAAGGAGGGGTCCAGACCGACCCAGTTAAGACACAAGCTATCTGGGACTGGACAACACCCAAGAAAATCAAGGAAATCCAATGTTTCCTGGGATTCTGCAATTTCTATCGCCCATTTATAGAAGGTTTCCACAGGACGGCCAAACTACTACATGCGAAAACAAAGAAGGAATGTATTGGCAACTGGGAATGGTGAGACAAAGAACAGCAAGCGTTCGACGAATTAAGGACAAAACTTACCACGGCACCAGTACTGGTCTACTTCGACCCCCTCACACCGACCAACATCTAAAGAGACGCCTCGAAATAGTTCTGCTCCGGTATACTGTCACAACAATGCCAGGACGCCAAAAGGAGACCAGTGGCGTCCCAATCTACGACAATGTTGGACGCCGAATGCAACTACGACATACACAATACGGAACTACTTGCGATAGTTCAAGCGTTGCACGAATGGAAAAGATTCACAAGAGGAAACCCCAAACCGATAAGGGTCCTCACAGACCATCAGAACCTAGTCACCTTCATGACAACGAAGGAACTACATGAACAACAAGCACGATGGATGCAAGAACTAAGTCGATACAACTTCAAAATCGAATACCGACCAGGAAAGGAGGGAGGAAAGCCAGACGCCATCACAAGAAGAGAAGGAGACCTACCCAGGGCAGGAGACAAGAGACTCACTCGAACCGTGGGAATCTTACTACCAAAGGATCGATAGTGGGACATCCCAGAAACAGAAGAAATCAGGATTGACATAGTGGAAACACCCGAGTTCCGAGACAAGCACGAAGGAGAATTACAGAAAGCTAGCAAAAACGACGACAAAATCCAGGATATCAACAAAAACCGGGACGAAGGGAAGACAGAAATGCAGGGAATAGCACTAGGGCTATGTCAATGGAAGGACGACCTCTTATGGTAACAAGGAAAGATTTGGATACCAAACGACGAAGGGATACGAACAGCTCTTATCGCCAAACACCACGACCCCCCACAAGCAGGACACGGAGGCACGGCAAAAACTACCGAGCTCATCAATCGACGATACTATTGGCCAAAGAGAAGAGAAGACATCAAACGATTCATAAAAAATTGCGACAAATGGCAGAGGACCAAAGTGGTCCGACATGCACCCTACAGATTGCTACCATCAAACGAGACCCCCGATCGACCATGGAAATCGATAGCTATGGACTTCATTACAGACATGCCAAAATCGGACAGTTATGACACCATACTGGTGGTCATTGATCGGCTGACCAAAATGAGCCATTTCATTCCATGCTCGAAAGACCTCAACGCACGGCAGTTCGCCAATCTCTTCATGAAAGAAATAGTCAGGCTACATGGACTACCACACAATATCATCACCGATAGGGGGACACTATTCACCTCAGAGCTGGGGAAGGAAACCACGGGAAATTTAGGAATTGAACGAAGACTCAGCACAGCTTTCCATCCACAAACTGACGGGCAGACCGAAAGGACCAATGCCATATTGGAACAATATTTATGAGCATACATCAACTATCGACAGGACGCTTGGTGTCATTACCTAGCACTGGCAGAATTGGCGTACAACAACGGATATCAGGAGATCATCAAAAACACCCCCTTCTTTGCAAATTACGGAACCAACCCCGAATACGAGATGATAGGTCATCTGATCCAAGGAAAGCAAATGAAACCAGGAGAAATGAGTCAGTTACATGAGTTATTAAGAAAGGAGATGTTGGCCGCACAATTACGGCAACAAGAATACTGCAATCTACACAGATAACCCAATCCGAAACTACAACTAGGAAATATGGTATGGTTGTTCCCATAAAATATCAAGACCACGAGACCATCGAAGAAACTGGACTGCAAGCAAGTAGGACCATTTAAAATCTTGGCAAAGATTGGGACAAGAGCATATAAGCTGGCCTTACCACCCTCAATGGCCATACACAACACATTCCACATCTCCCTTCTCGAGCCTTACCAAGACAACCGATTCCCATCACAGATCAAAGAACCCCCTCCTCCTATTCAGATAGAAGGAGAAGACGAATACGAACTCGACGAAATCATCCACTCTCGACTCCACTACCACAAGCTCCAATACCGAGCGAAGTGGAAAGCCTACTCACCAGAACACGACAAAGTCTGGAACCCCGCGAAAAACTTCGACAATGCAGAACACACAGTCCAACGATTCGACCGGCGCTACCCAGGAAAGCCCTGGATGGATACACGTCACGATCAACAGATCGTCCTCCGCACCTCCTCCCATAGTCAAACAAGAACGACACTCACACACCCCGGAGAGCGACGCCCAGCGCGTCGCCCGCAAGCAACCCCTACTAGCCCAGAATACGGGGGCTCAGCAAGACAAGAGGTGGCACACACCTCCATGAACGGGACTGACTGCACCGACGATGGGTGCCAAATCCATCTCGGCGAAAAACAAGGGTCAGGCTGGTACCCACAATTCACCAAGAGATCGAGAAAACCATGCGTCGCCCACGACCACGACTGGTGACAGGAGATGGAAGCAAACCCAGGAGAGGACTGGGCCCCCCCACAACCTTGTCGGCGAAGGGCCCCGAGAGCCCATCACGAAATCACGAGCTGGGAGCATTGTTTCAATGACAACTGCAACGACCACCAATGGGAAAAGGTGGACGCAGGCTACTACCCCCGCCAAGTACGGGAGAAAGGGACACTGTCAAAGCATGACAGAGGGGTACACAAGAAGAGAAAAGCCGTGAGGACACGGCTGGGGAGGGAGGGGAGCGAAAAAACCATTCTTGACTTGGGAGCCCTGGAAGGACAAATCTCGGACCTCCCAAGCAAACTCCATCGCGGTGCCGAAATCATTGTGGCAAAAGAGAAGCACCTCGAACGGCCCGATAAGGAAATGGCAAAAATTCAACAAGCCTATAACCGATTCAAAGAGAGGATGCGGCTAATCGGGGGAATGCTGTGGAAAGAAGGAGTTTAGCATCGTGGGACCAATGCAAGCGAGGGAAGGGAGCTAATGTCACAAACGGTGACCAGGCACGGCAGACTCTCACATGAATAATAGTCATTAGTCATTGGTTTGTTATCTTTCACGCTATGAGATCAGTTGACTCATAGGATTTTACATGACGACGCAATAGCGTGTCATTGGTTTAGTGTGATTAGTTGATATTTGACATGACGCACAATTGTGGTCATGTGGTTTATGTATTTCGCACATGACTCATAGTTACGAGTCATGGGGTTCACGTATGTGACCCCGTTAGGGCACATGACTTGTGTTATGGGTTTTGATTGGTTGCGAGATAGGACACAGCTGACTCTGACGAGTCAGCTGATGGATTTCACAATATGACTCACTATGAGTCATGAGTTGCGGGACGCGAGAGGATGAGTCACACAGGGTTAGGGTTGAGGGAAGAACCCCTATATAAGGGC
>Ga0307507_10008544_pt1 | contig 14093 bp, 5 predicted proteins | sample 7_EM_MG_FD_207223 | JGI IMG/M metagenome (GOLD analysis project Ga0307507, IMG submission 207223) | Populus trichocarpa ectomycorrhiza microbial communities from riparian zone in the Pacific Northwest, United States - 7_EM | ecosystem: Host-associated > Plants > Roots > Unclassified | place... | reverse complement strand
GTAAGCTCCTATCTTATAAGACGATTAATTTACAAGAATTAAGGACATCTACTTATCCTCTGCTGTCGCTCCTGCATCTATACTCACTACTTTAGTGTTTTGTTCCCTCCCTTCCTCGCCCAATACTATGGCGGCCGATATTACGCGTTACCTCACGCACCACTCACCTTCTACATCCGACGACTTTATCCTTGCTCCAAAATCGATCAATCCAGCTCGTAATAAGGCAGTAGAGGTAGAGGAGTTTAAACTATACAACAAGTACTATATTCGATGTAGCGCCTTAACAAGAGGACCAAAACATACAAAGCAGCGCACCTCGCATATATAGAAGTTGGGGGAGGATATTCAATTAAAGTCCAGTAGCGACGGTATAGCTTATTACTACTACTATCTTTATAAGCGAATACAGCGTAAGCAGGAGCTGCTTATAGTGTCATCTAAAAGGACTACCGCTATAGACCACCTAGTGGAGGACCACCATATAGATAAGACAACGGGCGTGCTTAATACTTACTAAAAACCTAATAAATCTAACCAGCTAACAATTAATAAGTATCCAAAGGAGAGGTCGCTTAATAGAGCTCATAACTTTAAGAGGTTTAAGCAGTTGCTTATTTAGTAGATTGTTTACTACCATATCGCCTTCTTCCAATTCAAAAACGTCTACTTCCGTAAGCTACTATATTTTATCTACCCCGGGCTTAAAAAGTTCCTACCAAAGACAGCAAATACAATACGATTGTGGGTTATAAACGAATGGGAGCAACGGAAGGAGTTGCTAAGGAAAGAGCTGAAGGCCGCTTATAGCGCTATATCAATATCCTTTGACCTATGGACCTCACTGAACGGCCATGCGATTCTTAGTATTGTCGCCCATTTTATAAATAAGGACGGCAAGCGTCGCCATATAGTATTAGGCCTTTGTGAGGTCGTCGGTAAACATACTAATAAGAATATAGCAGCTGTTCTGGTCGCTTTATTTAGGGACTATAGAATCGTAGGTAATATTGGGTTCTTTATAGCCGATAACACTAAGTTAAATAACACCTACATTAATGCAGTTCTTCGAGCCCTATATCCAAAAATATTAGCAAAGAAACGAAAAGCATGTTAACTTTGCTGCTTTGGCTATATAACAAACCTCTACATGTAGGCCTTTATTGTTGGAACAGACGCTAATAAAATCTATAAAGAAATAGCAGCTGTATACCGCGATTAGAATTATAGCAAGGTTTAAGAGCTCTGGAAGAAGTAGGGACTAGTTAGTTTACTTTAAAATCTTATCTAGTACATTCGTATAACCCCCTAGCGTCGTGGTTTCTTTAGGAGGATTTAAATGGGAGGTCCTTTGTCAGAATTTAACAACCTAGAGGTACGTAATAGAGCCATAGTATTAAGATTTGCTACCCAGTAGAACATTAGGCGAGTCTCTAATTGGCTACAGCTTCAGATTTTATATCTGCCGCCCTTAACGGTTGCAATCTGAGCCTTACGGTCGCAATATTTGAACTTATAATACTACCCATAAAAGCAATACTAATAATTCACTAGCTTATCCAAAACAACCAAACGCGATGGAACTTACTCTTCTTAGCTATCTTACAATTTTTAAACTATAGAGAACGAATTACTATGTTCTGTAAGACTTACAAACCCAGTAATAAAGCTAAAGCGCTTACTAGAGACAACCTTCTCTAGCCAAAGCACTAGCTCTAGCTCAAACACCTTTATAACCACCTTGAGACATTCTATAAGGCTATAATTATAGTAGAGGGCAATTAAACAAGTCTTGCTAACTACTTTTAAACACTAGATTGGCTTCTTAAGGAGCTCTTATTAACTAAGTAGAAGTTTTTTAAGCTCTCTACTTAATCACTTTAAAAACGGAAGAAGGCCAACACTCAAGCTTATTAATACTTAGCGGACTGTTCAGAAGCAGTATAGGAGAAGGGAAATAAGTACTATAATAAGGCTAATAATACAGCAGCGTATTACGCAGCAATCGTTCTTAATCCAACGCTTAAGATATAGTGGTTTAAGGACTATTGGAGGCCACATCCTATTAAAAAGGATTGGATTGATAGCGTTAAGCAGAAGATTAAGGAGCTCTGGCTTAATTATAAAGGCTAGTATTTATCTATCCAATCGTCCTTACCAGATTTAGCACCGGTTCAGCAACCTTAGCAAGTAAAGATCTACACCTCTGCTTAAAATCACAAGCGCCTAAAAACGGTTCATTAAAACGACAAGGCTGCTGCGCCTCCTTTAATTAATCGCTTTAATAAGTATCTACATACAAATAAGCTTGAGCTTAAAAAGTATAAACACTTTAACCTTATACAGTACTGGCAGGACCGCTATATAAGCCAGCCTGATCTTGCTCGCTTCGCCCTTAATATCCTCGCGGTGCCTCCTATGAGCGACGAATATAAACGACTGTTTAGTAGCTGCAAGATCCTCCTTAAGGCTCAACGCTCTCGGCTACAGATGGATATAATTAAGGCAAATAAGGGTCTTTGGTATAGATATGGACCTCCACCAAAGGATATATTTGATAATAAGGATATCGGCGAAGCAGAGGGAGAGCCGCGGCCACCAAAGCTCTCACCTAAAGAGGAGGCTAAGGCTCGGCTTGCTACTGCGGTTGCTACAAAGGCTGCTGCTCAGGTAAATGACGAGGATGAGGAGGCTTTAGCCGAAGAACTCGCTAAGGAGGCTGCTTTAGAGGGCGACAATAAGGCTGGCGATGAGGAGGACCTTTCTGCTGCTAATATATAATATAGGTAATTTTTGGTAAGTTTGGCTACCCTATTAACAACCTAGAAGCATGCCAAGACTTACTATTTATAGTATATACTGCTTATGTAACTGCATTGGATTTATCCTGGAGCTCTAGGAGCCAAACCCTATCTTCTATAGAGTAGAGTGGATTTAAATCAAAATCCAGTCCAGTCTAGTCCAATAAGATCACTACAGCGGCCTAGGTACGGTTCGCCTGTAGGGGAGGGTTTTGTTTATCTTTAATTTTATTTAGCCGTTGGAGGATTTAATTAAGGGTTTGCTAGAGGGGCGCCTAAGGTTTGCTAGACTAGAGCCATTCTGCTAGCTATATTAGTTTATAATAGCTAACAGATACTCCCCTATAGTTCCGGATACTAGACGCGTCTAATAGGCTTTATATTTTATCAGATGCCTTTTTAATTAGGGTATTTCCGCTTTCTAGTGTGGTATTCGCCCGTCCTTGTTGTTGTTGTGGGGGGCTATTGTTAGGTATAGGTCTGGCGGTTGCGCGCGACTGCGTATCACCGTCGTTCCACCTGTGCCTTTCCTGTGATGCATGCATCTCAGGGGATTATTAAGGTGTTTTTCAGGGTTCTTTTGGTTAGTTTGGTCTTTTTGGGCCGGGTGCAGCAAGAGCTCCAAAAGTCGTTTCTTCCGACTATTATTACAGTAATATATGGATAAAGATTAGTAATAGTAATAAGAAAGAAAGAGAGGCTAACTAGGGGCACTTAAACCTTAATAATGTAATAGAAGTAAAGACTAAGACTACTATAAAACGCGGTTTAGTAATAGGTATTATAACACCGTTAGATATAGCATCTATTACTTTATAAGACAGAAGAAGCAATATCTAAAGATAATTAAGCAAGTAGATGACTGCTAGTGCTAGCTTACTACTTAGTAAAGGCAAAAGGCTAAAGGTTTAAGACTCTTAAGATAAGATATAAGACACTTAAGACTTTTAAGATAAGATAAGATATACCTAAGAATCTATAATGGACGAAAACTAATAGGAAAGGGTAGTAGCTTAGTTTAGCAATAAATAAATAAGCATAGGACGCAAGTTTAAGAACTATAAGTTTAGGAAATAAATAAAAACGTCAGTTCTAGGTAAATGCAGTATTTAGCCTAAAGATTAAAGAGTTAATATAGAGATTAAGAAGTAAGATAACTTTAAGGATTTTACTATAAGACGCAGAATATAAGAAACTATAGATAAGTTTAGATAAAGAATTATTATATAGTAAGAATAAAAGCTAAATAAGAGATTAGCTATGCTAGGATATATAAGGGACAGAGCACCTATATAAAGAATTACTAATAGGCCTAAGGTAGGGATGCCTAGAGTAAAGTAGTTAGATAAACTGGAATAAGAAGAGGATTTAGGAATCCTAACTAGGTTTAAAGAAAGATATACTAAAGGTTATTACAACGCAGCGATAATAAGGTACTTTTTAATGGATAAACTATATATACTAAACCAGTTATATAGAAAGTAGTATAGGCAATGATATAATAATAAATAGGAAGATTTCTATATATAGCTAGATAAAAAAGTTATCTAAAATTAACCTATTATAGAGAAACGCATAAATTATATTAAGGGAGCGTTAATTATAATATTAAGGAACCTAGAAAAAGGATTTAGGGACTAGAGAAGTAAATAATAAATCTTAGTACCTATAAATAAAAGACTAGTAGTTAGGTTAGCTAGGTAGAGGTTTAAACTTAAAGGTAAAGATAAACTAAGAGTTAACTTAAGTTACTTAGCGCATTATATACTATTGTGGATAGCTTATATAGATAATATATATAATATATATAGAGCACCTAAGGACAAAAACCGGAAGTATTTAACTAGAGTATATTAGGTACTAAATAAAAGAAAGTATAAAGATGCTAAGTATATGTATAAATAGTACCTAGTGGAAGTATAGAGTTAAGGGGACCTAATACTTTAACTAGAAAGATTTCTTATAGAAGAATATCTAGATAGATAATAGTGGTGGGAGTACCTAGAGAATACTTATCTATAGTATGTAGAGAAAAAGAAATAAACTAAGTATTAGCTAAAAGAGGACTAAGTATAAGTAGAATCTAGTAGCTAATAGTTAGGAAAAGGGGAGGCTTATAGGACTAAAGGGAGCTAGTGATAGAGCCTTAAACCCTTAAGGGAATTTAAGGTAGATACCTAAACTTATAAGTTAAGTAGCAGGATTAGCAGTTTAAAGTGTTAGTAGATAGTAAAGCAATAAGAAACTATATATTACTAGCAGTAGTAAAAAGAATAGGGTTACTATATAGACTAAAGGAATACCTATATCTACTTATAATAATCTTTGGAGATCTAATAGCTTATAAAGGAGGTATTATTAATCTTAAAACAGGACCTATTTAGTTAACTATTAAAGGAAGGCAAGTTAAGATATCTTTTAATATCCTACTATTAGGAAAGAATAAGGCAATACTAGAAATACTTTAGTTATAGGAATACAATCTAAGGATTAATTAGGTTATAGGTTAAGTTAATATTAGAAATACTTAACAATATAAGGCGTAATAGTAAACTAAGTTGGTATAGTACTAAGTTAGAGTAATATACAAAGAGACTAAGTAAGGCTTAAATTATGTACTAAAGAGATACTATAAGTATAGTAAAAGGTTATAGTTACTAGAAAGTAAAAAGCTGTTAGAGTATATAGTATAGGACTATAAAATAGAACTAGAACTAGGAACTAGTCTAAAGTTCTTTCTAATCTATAAGCTTACTAAAACTAAGTTAGTGGCGCTTAAAGAGTTTATCTAGGAAAACTTATAAAAGGGGTATATTAGACCATTATAGTTATTAGCAGAATATCCAGTATTATTTATCCTAAAGAAAAACAGAAAATTTAGGATATATATTAACTATAGATAGTTAAACAGTATTACCAGAAAGGATAGGTATCCTTTACCCTTAATTAGTGAAATCTAGAACAAGATAGGCAACGCGAAAATCTTTATAAAGATAGATCTAAGATAGGCGTACTATTAGATTAGGATTAAGGAAGGAGATAAATAAAAGGCAGCCTTTAGGTTAAAGGAAGGACTATATAAACTATTAGTAATATAGTTTAGACTTATAAATATACTAGCAACGTTTTAGAAACGAATTAATAGTGTATTAAGAGAATACCTTAATAAGTTTGTTATGGTATATCTTAACAATATTATTACCTACTTAATAAGTAAGGAAGAATATAGAGAATATATTAAGTAGATCTTAAGAAGACTATAGGAGGAAAAGATACTAGTAGTAATTAAGAAATACAAGTTCTTTACTAGGAAGACTAATTTTATTAGATTTATTATTAAACTAGGAAAAATTAGTATAGACCTAAAGAAAGTTAAAGCTATAGTAAGTTAGTAAGAACTAGAGAACGTAATATAGTTAAGATTATTTTTAGGGGTTTGTAACTACTATAGAAGGGTTATAGCACAGTAGTTAAAAAGTATTAAGTTATTTATAAGACTAATTAAAAAAGAGAAACTATGGGTATAGGGCAGTAAGTAAAAGAAGTTGTTTAAGGAACTTAAGGAGTTATTTATCTAGGATCTAATCCTTAAGATCTACTAGCTAAAGTTAGAAATAGTTATAGAAATAAATATATTAGACTTTACACTAGGAGCATATTTGCTATAAAGGCACCAGGACGTATAGTATCTAGTAATATACTAGAGTTAAAAGATAACACTACTAGAGTTAAACTACAATATCTATAATAAGGAGTTGCTAGGTATAGTTATAGTACTTAAGAAATAGAGAGTATTCTTATAAGGCATAGAGAAACTATTTATAGTTAAGATGGACTATAAGAACCTTATAGGATTCCTAATAATAAAGGAACTTAATTAAAGATAGGTTAGGTAGGCGGAAATGCTTATAGAATATTATTTTAAAATTTAGTATACTAAGGGTATAAATAATGCACAAGTAGACGCTTTAAGTAGAAAAGCTAAACTATAAAATAAAGAAAAGCTATTAGGAACTTTACTTTAATAGGATTAAGATAGAATAATTAGGTATAATTACCTAAAGATTATAACAACCATAGAGGGTTAAGTGTATAAGTTACCTAAGAGTAATTGGATATAAAGGATCTAAGAGGCATAGAAAGAAGATCTAGGCTTAAAGTAGTATAAGAATAGGGAAGTAACCTATATTCTAAAAGCAGTAGCAGAAGAGTTTATAAAAGAGTTTTATAAAGGAATAATATAAGGACACAACGGAGCTATAGGATTAATGTTAAGACTTTAAAAGGAGTATATTATTTAAGAAATCTAGGGACTAGCGAGGTAAGTTATAAGAGAATATCTAGATTGCTAGAGAAATAAATTAATAAGGCATAAGCCGTATGGAGGGCTATAACCTATTAAAGTACCAGAAAGACTATAGGAAGTTATATTATAGGACTTTATTATAAAGTTACTAAAGTTAAAAGATCTTATTACTGGATAAGACTATAATATAATTTTAGTAATAGTAGATAAGCTAATAAAGTGGGGATACTTTATAGTATATATAGAAGAAATATCCGTAGAAAATATAGCTAAAATTTATATAAAGGAAGTATTTGTAAAACATAAAGCACTAATAAAAATTATATTAGACAGAGATCTAAGATTTATAGTAGTATTCTAGGAGGTATTCTTAGCAGAATAAGGGGTTTAAGCAGCAACGTTAACTATATATCACCTATAGACAGACGGCTAAATAGAAAGACTAAACTAGATACTAAAACAGTATCTAAGGTACTATATTAATCACGTATAGAATAATTGGGTATCGTTGTTATTAGTTATATAGTTTATATATAACGCAATACCACAGGAAGGGATAGGCATATTACCTTTTAAGGCGAATTATGGATATAAGCCAAGAACGTTATTATTACTATAATAAGTAAAAAAGACAAGTAGTATAGCTAAAGAAAGAATAGAGATGTTAATAAATCTTTATAATTACCTTAAAGAAATAGCTAAACTAGTACAGATAAGGATAAAAAAGTACTATAATGCTAAGAGATCTAAGGGACCAGATCTTAAGGAGGGGGATAAAGTATAGCTACTATATAAAAATTTTAAGAGTTAACGACCAAGTAAGAAGTTAGATTATATTAGATTAGGACCATTTATAGTTAAAGCAAAGGTCTTAAAAGTTATATATAGACTTAACTTACTAGAGAAAATAAAAATCTACCCTATACAGCACGTTATAATGCTAGAGCTAGCATACAGAAATATTAAGCTACTAGTCTATAAGGCAGATATATATAGAGGATAAGAAAAGGATAAATAGCAAGTTTTAAAAATTATTAGTTATAAGGATGTTAAGGATAAAATATAGTGTAAAGTAAAGTAGATAGGCTATAGTAAGACTACCTAAGAACTACTAGATAACTTAAAAAATGCTATAAAAAAGGTATAGGAGTATTAGAAGAAAACAGGTTAGGCAGTATTAATAAAAAAGGATTACTAAAAAATAAGTTACCTAAGGGGGACCTAAGAGGAGCACCTACTAACATATTTAGAGTTATTTCCCTCTCTATTAAAAGAGAATCTATTATTTTATTACCGAGTTCCTAAAGACCTTATTTTATAAGTTTCTACTTCTTAAAACGAACCTTCTTATATACTTTCTTAAGATGGATTAACTAAGCGGACGTAGCCAGTTAAGAGTTAAAAGCATATTATTAAGCAGCAGCAGCCTCTTGCTTAGCGTTATAAGAACGATAAAGTTTAGCCAGCGCTACTAAGAGCTTATTATTAAGTTTTGTAGTAGTAGATTAAACCTAGGACCCTAGCAGCAATCAATAAGGGTACTTAAAGGCTATTAAGAGTAGTAGAATATATATACTTAGTATTAGAAATAGAATAAACGTTATAAGATAATTAAATGTTTGCTTTAGTGCACTCTAAGCAGGAAAAGGGTTACTGAGATAAGGGACTTGCTAACATAATATAAACTAATACCTTTTTCACATATTAAGAACATAGAGATAGCATTACTTTACTAAGGGATAGTATTATAGCAACGGTATAAGACTGGCAAGCTGTAAAAGAAGAAGAAGATACTTTAGGTATAATAAGCAACGATATTAACTAAATTAATTAAACAGATATTATACCTCTAGTGGACAACTTAGAGATATTAGAAATCTTTAAGGATAAAGATAAAGAGGAGGGAGATAGTATTATAGACGCTTTAAGTATAATGTTATAACTACTTAGAGAAGAGTTGGAAAAAGCTAGTTGGTTAATAAGGGTATAGTCTAGTATAGATCTGGTAGAACTATATAATAAGGAATAGTAACTAAGGTTATATAATATAATCTATATAATCTGTATAATCTGTAAGATCTAGGATAGAGTAAGTAGAGTAGATAGAATAGATAGGGTAAGGACTTTCTTAGGAGTTAGGATGTGTATTTAAAGGACTATAGTCCCTACCTAGATAGTTCCTTTCTTTATAGTAAATCTTAAAATACAATTAGAGTTAATCTATTAGGCAACCACTCTACACTAGTTGTTATCTTATACTGTTATATTATTAACCTGTTTAAATATTTACACACCTAGCCTATTAATAAGTCTATTGTAGTTCCTGCTATAAGGCTTTGTTATACTAGGTTCTATAGTTTTCGTTCTATTATAATTAATGCTTCTAGATCGCCAAATATCTATATTAACCTTTCTGCGAACCTATTCTAACTAGTAAACATATACCGTACATCTTAGTTAGTAGTTATTATCCTGTTTACTTATATCTTAGTAAAATAAGGTTTAAACCACTTAAGTGCTCTTTCTATTAAGAATAACCCTATATACACTACTTAGTCTATAGGCGTTACCAACTTTGCTCCTTCTTATATAACCTTAAAGTACATTTATATAAGGAACCCTTTAAGCTTTAACCTTTCTTCTAAGAACCGTTTAATTAATAGTAACTTAACCTTTACTACTCTAATTCCATTAATACAATCTTTAAGTATCCTATTATTATTTATTAATTAATTAACCATTTCTTATAACTAACCTATTGTGACTAGCTGTAAGTCCATATCCCTTATACTAGTATCTCCTAACCCTAAGGTTATAGCTGCTATAGACGGTGTTATAACTGGTGCTTTTAGTGGCATATTGCTTAACTTCTCCGTTAATACTATAACTAGGTAGTAAATATGTAATAAAACCTTATAGCAGGAACTATGGTGGGTTTATTAATAGGCTAGGTATATAGATATTAAAACTAAGTTAACAACGTAATAACAACTAGTGGAGTGGTTGCCTAATAGATTAACTCTAATTATATTCTAAGATTTACTATAAGGGAGAGAACTATCTAGGTAGGGACTGTGGTCCTTTAAATACACAACTATACTCCTAAGAAAGTTATTACTCTATTTGCTCTATCTACTCTATTCGCTTTATAATAGATCTTATAGATTATACAGATTATATAGATTATATTACGTGACCTTGGCTACCATTCCTCGTTATATAGTTTAACTAGTTCTATCTTAGACCGTGCCCTTACTAACTAACTAGCTTCTTCCAACTCCTCTCCAAGTAGTTATAACATCGTACTTAAAGCGTCCGTAACACTATTACTAAGATTATGTTATAAACTTATTTGGTAATAGTGTGGAAGGGTATAGTGTCTCTCCGATAGGAAGTCACGGTGTAGTCAGTTAGTCTATTGGTCTGTTAGTTGGTCATAATTAGTTAGAATAAATCAGTAGAAAGCAGTTAGTAAGAAAGAAAGAAAAAAAAAATTTCCTGTAACTGGTAGGTTGGTGATTATATGTAAGAGGGAGGGAAGCCGAAGGCTCTATAAATATAGGAAAATGCCAAGATAGTAGGCGACGTATAATCTACACCACTACAATAGGGTCCTTTAACCTTAATAACTTTATAATAAAGTCCTATAATATAACCTTCTATAGTCTTTCTAATATCTTAATAGGTTGTAGCCCTCTATATAGCCTATGCCTTATTAGTTTATTTCTTTAGCAATCTGGATATTTCTTTATAACTTATCTCGCTAGTCCCTAGATTTCTTAAATAATATATTCTTTTTAAAGTCTTATACTAAACCTATAGCTCCGTTGTGTCCTTAAGTTATTCCCTTATAGAATTCCTTAATAAATCCTTTTGCAATAGATCTTAGAATATAAGTTGCTTCAATACCAATCTTATAGTGGCCTACTAAAGAGGAGCTCTTGCTGCACCCGGCCCAAAAAGACCAAAACCAGCCAAAAGAACCCTGGAAAACACCCAGAGAATCCCCCTAAGATGCATACATCGCAGGGGAGGCATACGTCAAACGACAGTAGTTCGCACTTACGCGCAACCGCTAGAACCACGCCTAGCAATAGCCCTCCACAATAAAGATAGGCAAATACCACACCATAAAGCGGAAATACCTCCATTAAGAAGGCATCTAATAAAATATAAAGCCTATTAGACGCGTCTAGTATCTAGAATTGCAGGGGAGTAACTATTAGCTATAATAAACTAACGCAGCTAGTAGAATGGCTCTGCCAGTCTAGTAAACCTTAGGTACCCCTCTAGTAAACCCTTAATTAAATCCTCCAACGGTTAAGTAAAATTAAAAATAAATAAAACCCCCCTTTACCGGCAAACCGCACCTAGGCCACTATAGCTGTACTCCTATAGTATAGGGAACCCACCCCCCTTAAGATAATAACTGGGTATATAATTATAATATAACTAAATATAGAAAAAGCAGAGGGGCTTAGGGAATAATTAGAAATAGAAGTCCTTATAGAGATTTATAAAGAGGTCCATAACGCTATTATAGTCTAACACCTTAGGAGTAGAGACATTAGAGTTACCCTAAAGAACTAATAGGTAAAGGAATAAGCTATAAGGGTAGGGAACAGGCTAGGAGAATATATTGGCATAAAGGCACTCTATAAGGATTACCTAGTTAAAGTCCTAGTGGTTCCTATAAGCCTTAGGGTAGAAAAGGAATGCTAGGCAGATAATACAGTAATTATATAGGAGATAGTAAAATAAACAGAACGCCTTATATTAGGACTTAAGGTTACCTAAATCCAATGGCTTTAATAGGAAAATATAAACTAAGTATATAATCAGAATAATAAGAGGATATAAGGGTTGCTAGAGACCCGCTAGGGAGACGCTAGTTAAACGCATAGCTCCCTTATTGTTAGCACATATATACCAGGAATACAAAAACTCCTTATCTAAAAAGGAATAATTATAAATAGCCTTATATATAATATAAGGCTCTATAACCATAGACTACGCCTTAAATAATGCTATTGCTGTATATAATAGGGATATACCCAATCCACATGCGCAGCATAGGTGTGCTGCGGCTACTGTGCAGGCCCCTATAATATAAGATACTGCTTAAATTAAGACTAAATAAAATGCGTAAACTGCCACTAAAGCACATATAAGGCGTGGGAGAGAGAAGACTGTATTAAATACAGGAGATAGAAGGCAAGGGCTTAATAGCTGCGGGAACAACTATACGCTAGGTTATATAAATGGAAATAATAGGCGATAGGCTAGGGGAACGCAGGTGCCTTTCTAGCGTTTCCTACCTTTAATACTAGGGGGCTAGGCTAGCCATCCTAAGCCTTAACGGGCCAGAAGCAACGCCGTGTAATATTACTAAACTAAATAGGGATATAAGGGTTACAGGGGATATAAGGGAGAGGACGCCCTATAGAAAGACCCCTATAGATAGCTATAGTAAGCTTAAGACTAGGATAATTAAGAATTAGACTTAATGCGGTAAATATAACATTTGCAGCCAACCTATAAAGGTTATATAGCCAACCAGTAAGATTAGGGGAAGAACTAGAGATAATAACAGATTTAGATATAGAAGCGCTAGTAGGCACACAAGATATAGGAATAAAAAGCTCTATATAAAATAAGTAGCGACCAGGGTATAGATATAAAAGATAAAAGTTTTAAAAATCCTAGAGAAAGTAGAAATAAAAGAAGTAAGAAATAAAGGAGAGACAAAGGACCCTTACTAGGGGTCTGCCACCTATCCATTATATAGTATAACTGCGGCAATACAAACCACTGTCTTATAAGGCCCCTACTAGACAGTCTAAACCCAGAGAAATACTATATCCTTGCTATATAAGAGCTGTATTACAATACCTACACACAATTAACATACTACCCCTAAGGATTCCAGCTCCTATATAAACCAAAAGCAGCTATATACATATACTTTATAATCAGTAAGGCTATTAGCCTGTCCTTATAGTTATAGCAGGCAGTTAACCTAGATATTATAGTTATAACAATCCAGATATATAGGGGACTAGTATAAATTATTAATATATATAACCCTAGGGTTAAAGGGGTCCCATAAATAGAGAACATTATATTAGCAATAAGCTTACTGGAAATTAAAGGCATGGAGTCTATCCTATTAGGAGATATAAACCTCTGCCACCCGCGGTAGGGGGGTGTCTATATTGCTGCTAAATAATAGGTAGAGTGCCTACTAAGAGCTATAGACATCTGGGGCCTTAAACTGGCCACCCCCCTAGGAGTAATTATATAGCAATAAGGCACTGCTAGAAGTATAATTGATCTTATATTTATAAACAAAGGCCTATACTAGAGACTTAAAAGGTGCAACCCTAAAGAAAAATGGGCACTTACCTTAGACTATATCCCTATCTAAATACAGCTAGATCTAAATATTAAGGCATAACTAAATAGTAAAAGATACGCAATAAGGAAGCTTAAGATAAACAGTTTCCTTAATATAGTTAAATAATAACTTTAAGACCTAGAAGAAATTCACCCAATACTAAACAAGCGAGGCTTATTAGCTACCCCTAAGGAAATTAACTAAAGACTAGAAAGGATCTAGGCAGTAATTAAAAATGGGCTAGAAGAGCACTGCCTAGTCTTACAACTGGGCCCTTATACGCGACACGCGTGGTTTATATAATGCGCGGTTCTTATTGCTAGCCAATAATAAGTAAGAAGGAAATATATAAGCAACCATAACCCTAAAGATAAGAGATAATATAAGGATATAAGAAACTAGTTAAAGAATACCCTAAAAAAAGAAGTAAGGAATAACTGGAGACGGGTTATAAATGTCGGAATATATGGACAGAGGTTATGTGGTCATTCGTGTCTCTGATTAGTCATCCTTATGATGACTTATCAGCCCCCTACTTAGGCACCGCGATCCTTACGATCCTTTGCTTTCTGTACCTATTAGACAAGAA
>Ga0307507_10008543_pt1 | contig 14094 bp, 6 predicted proteins | sample 7_EM_MG_FD_207223 | JGI IMG/M metagenome (GOLD analysis project Ga0307507, IMG submission 207223) | Populus trichocarpa ectomycorrhiza microbial communities from riparian zone in the Pacific Northwest, United States - 7_EM | ecosystem: Host-associated > Plants > Roots > Unclassified | place... | reverse complement strand
AAGGGTGAACTTAAATCGGCTAGGGGACTTCTAGTTTATTTAGTAGTAATAGCAGTACTTTATAAGATGCTTAATTGCCTTAACCTTAACTTTATAGCCTACTCGCTAAAGAACCTTAAGTAATTAGTAAACGGATAGGTGGCCAAAACAACGGTATAGTTGATATAACTCTAACTTAGTTAAATAGCTCTAAGCAACACTCTTTTCTAGTTAATAAAGGAGCAACTAGGGGTAACCCCACTTGCGCACAACAGGTACCCAATTATCTCCCTAAATAAGTACATTCTTAAGGTTATTAAGCTTGACGCCTAATTTATCCATATCTCCAATGCAAAATAGAAATAGGGTATTTATAGGAACAATGTGGAAAGTAATACACCCTAAGGGGTTCGGACCCTAATTGTGCCAAGAGAGATTGCAGTACCCTTATTAAAACAAATCGTGTGTTGGCCTGCCGTTAAATAGTTAATCTAAACAGAGCTATTAAGCTACTAAAGGGCTTAAACTTAAGGTTCTCCTACTATAGATACTCCTGCGGCTCTAGTGTCTGGCATAATACCATAGAAGACGTTCGCCGAGTATCTGTTATTAAAGGAGAACATAGAACTCTCCCATAGCTTATTAAAGATATCTGACTTCGTGATAGAGTGGAGCGTAGATTAGTTATTAAGAATAGTAATAGTTTATATACCATTTACCTTACCATACTTAGTGAAGTATTGGTTAGGAGAGTAGTCCTCAATTTCTATATCTATAAGGAGCTGCTCGGCCTTATTAACCTCACCCTTAAGATCTTCTACGCCTTCATATTGAACTAGGAAGCTTTAGAAGTAGGCTACAGTAACCTTACAATTTCTAACATTTCTTACACTCTAGCGAAACTTGTTATATGCCTCCTTTCGCTTATTAAGAGAATGCCTAGTTAACCAGCAATTCGGTTTCTCACAAATATAGCACTTCTTTTGGCGATTACTTTAAAATAAACCTCCATAAGGACCTCTACCTTTACTTCGTGGTCGTTAATTGTACCCTCTGCCGTATTGCCTACCACGGCCACCATATATTCGATTAGTCCAGTTGTGATTGTATTAGTCAGCCAGGTCGTCCGGGTTAATCAAAGTAGACTAAAGTTGGGCGTTAAATTGCTGTACTTCTTAAGAGCGTAGAGCAGTGCCAACAGAAGATCTTAGTTAAGCATATACTCCTTTATAAGTATTTGCAGGATTAAAGAGAGCAAGATTATATTCTTTAACGCCTTAGCATACGCTAATAACTTAATCGCGTAGGCTAAAATTCTCTTAATATAATTTGGATAAACTACGCTAAATCGTCTAAAGTTAATTAAAGAGCTTTTAAAGATAATCAAGCCAAGGGACACCTAGGTTTGTAGTAATAATCCTTAAAAAGGTAGTCTCTCTCCATTCTAATATATACTACTGCTTATTCTCTTCTGTTTTGAAGTAGTATCTTAACTTATATATTATGCGGTTAAAATCATATTCTTTTCCTACTAAACGATTATAATAGAAGGTACTAGCTCGACCCTTAAGCATAACGGAATAGGTATTGTAGTATTAATTAGACTCTATTCCTACCTTCTAGCAACAATTATAGAAGATACATAGTTTCGAATTAAGAATATTATATAATTCCCCGCCAAACTTCTTCTCCTAATCTAAATAGAGCTTTGCAAGCTCTATAAGCAATTTTAAACTACCTCTAATTTAAAATTGAGACGGAGGTGGGGTTTGCATTATAGGCTGTAGTAGGGACGTAGGTCTGGTTGGTGGAGTCCAAAGGCTATTAAATCGCGAAGTAATGGGATCCTGTGCCTGCTCTTATTAGGGTATAGTATTTAACGTTAAAGTTATAGGTTGAATTAGATATAGAGGGGTTAAAGGCGGAGGTAGATTTATCTCTAGAGGTATATTACCTGGGTTCTATCATAAGTTAAGCTTCCTTATAGTGCGTAGTTAGTGCTTAATTTCTTATAGGGTCCATTTATGCTCTTCTTTTACATTAATAACCTACTCCTAAATATTGTCTCTAATAGTACCCCCGTCCTTAGGGACAAATACTCCATTCTCCCAAAGGAAGTTATGGAAGTCCCATACAATATCCTTATTCACGGGGGCCTATATTTCCTTTGTCTATCTAATAAAGTCCTCCTTTATACATTCCCATAGCGCGGTATCGTTGTATTCACTATCCTTATAATATGCTATACGGTGTAATAAAAATCCATTTAAGTCTTGTTCATTAGCGTTTATAAGGTCAATTATAGCTTTATTCTATATCTTTGGGTTAATATCTTCCTTATACTTCTTTGGGTAGGTTAACGCTATAGTAGGTATAAAATTAACGGGGTATTATACATCGAAGGTAGGTAGGATTTTCGGTTTTATAGGATCTCATAGGTTTGCTATCAAAAGGTAGGCAATTTAAGATGTAGTCAACGCGTTTTAGATATTAACTTAGGACCTTAGGTTCAGTAACACTTCTGACCTAAAGTACTTGACCAAATCTTCGTAAACGTGGTTATTCTATATAATAGACGCAACTTAGTATCTCCTAGTACTCAGTAACACTTCTATTACTAGTTTTCCGCAAGTCTAAGGTAGTACAGTATCGCCGGGATCCATTCCATATAAGCGCATATAGCACCCCTACACAAGACTGTCTCTTCTATTCAAAAACCTAGCTGCTCTATAGTTGACTATATATTCAACCACTAATCAGTGTTGGTCACACAGGGTAACTTACCAATAACGACTACTTGAGTAGGGTTATAGTGATGTTGGTTAATATACTTCTTATTAATTAGGGAAGGGCGAGGAGCTTAAGGCTCCTCGCCACACTAGTGCCACGGCAATACGTAACGACACGTAACGACCACTTGTCTTATTCCCGATAGTGTGCGTGCTTTAACTGCTGGCCGAAGACTGTCTAATTGGTCGGCAACGACGTGCTGCAACTAATCGTTCGGTTATTTAATTAAGGTAGAAAGTCGGCCCAGTCAAAGGTTCTAACTGTCCTAATTTAAATGCGGAGACGGCGTTTAGCTAATTAAGATTTAATAAGGCCCTAGCTTAACTCAAGGTGTCTTCTACTATATATATAACTATGGCTTTGCATCCATAGACAACTAATCAATACTTCTATATAGACGTGCGATCGGTCAAGGCTCCGCATCTACTATTCAATCAAGGCTTCGCATATATAGGCGTCCAGTTAAGCTGCCGTACTATTATCCAATTAAGGCTCTACACCTATATACTCTATATCCGTAGACTCTGTATATAACTCCGTATAAGACTCTGTATAAAGCTCCATATTTATATCTGCAGGAAAGATCGTTCTAGTTAAAGAGGCTTTAAGATATTAATTAACCATACTTCTAACATTTTATAGTTATATACTAATTTCCTTATTAGGCCTAGTGTCTATCTATCTGCTATTATAGAATCTTTAACCGCTAATTAAAGATATCTAATAGCGACGGTAACTGATTTAATTTAACTGTGACAATATATAATTGACTAACGTTTAAATAGGGTATTAGGTCGGCCCAACTAAAAGCTCTAGTTAATCTAACTTAACTATAGAGGTGGCATCTAACTGATTAAGATTTAACTAAGGCTCTAGCTTAACTTAAGGCGTTTTCTATTGTATATACAACCTAGGCTCTACATCGTTGTATACTTAATCAAAGCTTTTAAATCCGTTAACGTTCTATTAAGGCTCTATATCCGTAGGCTCTATATCTGCGGACAGTTAATTAAGACTCTAGCTATGCAGTCGTTCAGTTAAAGCTCTGTATTTATAGTTAATTAAGGCTCTTAGTGTCCACTAGACGTCCAATCCAGAGACCTATCTTAAGACTTCCTTCCTTATAAGCATAAACAGCAGTTTCCAGTAGACCATTTCCGCGGGCCTGGTGCTTTTATAAAATGTCCTTAATAGCTACTTTCTTTCCTTTTAGAGTCGCCTTTGCTTTTAGCTTCTTTAGCGCATCCTTAGGCTTTTATAGCTGCTTCTTTACCCTAGCTATTAGCAGTATGCTTATATATCCTTAATCTTCTTCCAGCTTAAGAGCCTTCTTAGAATTGTCTTCTGCTTTTAGTTTCTTTATTATTGTCCTACTAGTTCTATACTTTGCTTAAGTCGTCCTTAACATCTTTAAGGCCATCTAGTAGCAGCTTCTCGGCTATTATAACTACCTCTATTGCATATCCCTTGCCCTTGTGTCTATAATAGTCCTTTGTTAAAACAACTGGAGGGGAAGCGTTAGTTCCTATACGTCCAATTCCTATTCCCTTTATAATCCTTAACATAGTCCTTTACTAGCCTAGCTAGATATGGCCTAGTTCTATCTTTAGTCGTATAAGGATAGTTTAGGCTTAACGTGGTTAGCTATGCCCTCTATATAATCTCTTATAGAGCATCTTTGTCAGTGCCTCTTTGTATACTATTTGGACCCATTTTATTTACTCTTTCCCATTTTGGGATCAGCGCATACGCGCTCCATAAGAGTTACCACCAATATATAAAATAGACCTCTTCTCCCTCTAGACACCAATAACACAACCAATTAAGTAATTACTATACCGTAGCTACCAAAGTGCTACTAACACTAATTAGTGATCACAGATCAGGAGACAGTACTATTTTAAAGAGGAATTAACCACAAAAGGCCCACCTGCCTATATAGAGAACCCTCATATAAGATTTGCTAGGGAATATGCATTAAGAAGTAGACGCCTACCTATGCTTATATTTCTACGACTTAATTTGCATTTAAAGATTCAGAGGCCTACCTATGCTCGTCTTTCTGTATCGCGTCCATTACGCATTCGCGGCACCTGCGCGTCTTACTGTTTATCACAACCTACGAACTTAATACGGCCTCTATACCAACAACTTTCCCTCCCTCTATACCTCCGAAAACCCTATAGTGACCAATTCTGCCTCCCTTCTTACCTCCTCCTATATAATAAATACAAGCTATGGCGGACTGGTTAGCAAAGCCAGAGAACAAGGATTAGTAGCCTAATAGCTTTAATCCCACAAATAAGGAGAAAGATGAGAGAGATGCTTTTATAAGATATAAATACTGGGTCTACAACTAATTATAGTTACAAGATAGTATCTCTGGGAGCAATTCAAAGAAGACTTTAATAAATAGACGGTATAGCTATTTAATAAAGTTAATAAGATATACTTACGCAATTTACAAAGTGCTCTGTATAAGTATGGAGTTTGGGTATATAAGTTAAATCGCCCTCCTAAGCTAAACGACGCACTATATAAATGCCTTTAGGAGGAAGAGCCGACTGCTTAGATAATACTAGAGATTTAACAAACAATACTAAAGAATGGAGAATTTAAGTTAAACCTTATAGCATATATACTAAAGACAGGCGGAGTTAAAGTATAAGTTAGCAACCTTGACAACGTTAAACAATAACCTACGCAACACCAAAACTTACCTCCTCTACTCTTACCAGCAGACCATACTGCTAGAGATATCATTTCCCTTATAAAGTTGATTACAGTAGACAATAAATACAGCGGTTAGAATGATAACTTTAACATTAAACTTAATATCTTTAAGAATTACTATAAGTAACTCAACATTACTAATAACGCAATAAAGGCAAAGGCATATTCTAATATACTAAAGGATAATGCTCTTAACCACTTCTTTACAAATTAAGTATCGTATAGAGAAAGTACACCTACTTTCGCTTAACTTTGCAGTGCAACACAAGCCTATTTTAAGAACGATAACCACCGCCGCTCTTAACTTTAGTTATTTAACAGCCTTACACTAAAGGAAGTTATATCTTAACTGGAGAATACGGCCAAACAGAAGAAGGAATACCTTAATATCTTAGTTAGAGACCTCCAAAAAGCATAGAACGGCGCTAATAAGACTATAAAGGGTGACGCCACTTTATGACAGCGCTTAATTATTACGTGTTAAGATGACTTAGCTTACAGTTATGTATGCTTTTAACCACCTAATACATTGCTAGCCTTAATTAACTCTCTTTAAAGCTTAATTGTTACCTACGAGAGAAGTCACCCACCGGCTATAGCTGCCTATATTATAGGAGAAAATGAAGAGGAAGAAGCGTACTATATAGACCGCCGATACGTTCGTAATAACAATAATTACAATAATTGTAGTACCTTGCGATTTTAACGCTTCCCGTAATACCCTTAGAATCGTAATACTTAATACCTTTAAGAACGATACCCTTAAGACTGAAATCCTTAATTCCGTAACCCTCATAACTTACAAGTTAAAAGATGCTTTGTTTGTAAGAAATAAGGCTATTAGTCTACCAAACACTTAAAAGAAGAGCAAGAAGATCAGAAAGAGAAGTATAGATATAAATACAGCCGTACCTTTGATCGGAATGCTGCCTAATAGATTACCAAATATAAAGGCACCAAAGACGATAATAATCTTGATAACTTTTAGACCTTTGTACTTAATCTTAAAGAAGATACTAAACACGCCAAACACTTTATATTATTAATAGTTAAGAAGTTAAGCAACTTTGTAACTTAATACGCACTTATAGGAGTAGTTTCTGATAAGTCTACTTTCCCTTTTACGTATTTAACCACCTCTAAAGAGACCTCTTAATACAACTCTGATAAATAGTACGGTATTATAATTAATATAGGAGCAGCAAGAGCATCAACTGCTGGATTTAGCCAATATCTTACATACAAGGAGACCGTTGACTTAATAGCCACACTTGATACTTCTAACGCCGGTGCTATTAAGGTCAAGTTCGGAATTAGCTTAACGTCATTAGTAGGTTCTCTTAAAGTGCAATTACTGGTAGAAGAGATTGTGTTTTATATTGTACGCGCTAATACCCCATTTCTTATAAGCCTGCGAGATCTTGACTCTCTGGGTTGCTACTACAATAACCTCACCAATAAGGTAGTAACTCCTACATCAACAGTGCCAGTGGCATAACAGTTCGGCCACCCCTTCCTACTATAGGGAAAGACTCTACAGCAATTTATTACTGCATTAATTACATTAACAGTATGCTACTTGACGGCAACAGAGTTATTATAATTGCACTGTCGTTTTGGCCATCCTTTAGTTGGGAAGTTATATGCTCTACTTAAGCGTTTAGGTTATAATATTGATAAAGAGATAATTAAGAAGCTAACTAAGTACTATCGCTATTGTTAAAAGCACGGCAAATCCCTATATAGATTCAAGTTTAAGCTTCCTAACAATTTAGACTTTAATTATACGGTATTCGTTAATATCTTCTATATTAACGGCAAGCTAGTACTCCACGTTGTTAATAAGGCTATAGGATTTACTACCACCCGATTTCTAAAAGATATATCTATAAAAACCACCTAGGAGGCTCTTTGTACTTATTAGCTTGATACTTATCTTAGTCCCCCCAATTTAGTTATATACAACGCCGGCACCAACTTTAACAGCCGTGAGTTTCATTAAAACGCCTCTATAGTTGCAACGAAGACCAAGTGCGTGCCCGTTAAGGCTTATTGGAGCATTAGAAAGGTCGAACGAGGTTATATAACCCTTCTTTACGCCTACAAGATCATTCAAGAAGAGATAGGTTCAGATATCTTAAAGGAGGCATGTTTATAGATGGTTGTTAAGGCGTTAAATGATTCTACGGGCCCTAATGGCTTGGTACCAACTCTACTAGTATTTGGTGCTTTCCCATGAATATTAGACAGTGACGTACCGGCACTATTAATTTAATAATGTGCTGTTGCTATATGCAAAGCAATAAAAGAGATCACGAAGGAGAAAGCTAAGAGAATGGTTAATAATATACTTAACACTCGAAACGGTCCTAATATAGAAGCTTTATACAACCTGCCACCTAATTCCCCAGTGCTTATATATAGAGAGAAAGGAGGCTAGAAAGGCCCCTTCCTATTAATTGGAATTACCGGCGAGACTTATAAGGTTAAACTCTTATCTAGAGTTACTAATTTCTAATTAACTTATATTAAGCTGTATTATGAAAAGAGTACAGTTGGAGACTCTAAGGGAGATTAATCTAACGGAGAGCAAGTTAACGAAGGAGAAAAGGAGTAAGAGGTACCAATTCGGCGACTATAACGCAACCGCTAGCGACCTGAACGATTTTATAGACCTAACATTACTGTCTATATAGCAATTCCATCATATACTGACTCCTGTACGAAGGAGATTAACGGCCTACTTAAGAAGGGCGTATTTTGAATTTCTAATACTTCTATAGTACTAGAAGGCACCTGTATATTTAACTCCTAATTTGTTGATAATATTAAGAACAAGGGCACCGATCAAGCGTTTAAGAAGTCACGATTAGTTATATAAGCCTATAATAATTAGGAGAAGGAATTGGTGTTAATACAGTTACCTACTATTTAATGATTAAGTTAACGAATTATACTCGCACTTACACCTTCTCTTCTTAAGGAAGGCGCCTCCCTGTACCTCCGTGACATCTTATAAGCGTATATACAATCTACTACTCTTTTAAATCGCGATTTCTATATTCGCCTACCTCCAGAACTTTTAGATATCTTGCAACTTGGTAATAATACCATTATAAAGGTAATTAAGCCTCTATACGGTATCCCTAAGGCTGGCAACTATTGGTTCTTAACATACCACCTTCACCATATGGAGAAGCTTAAGATGAAGAAGTCTACCTATAACCCTTGCCTCCTCTACACGCATGAAGCTGGAGTAGGAATTGTTGGCCTCCAGACCAACAATACTCTATTTGTTAGAAATGAAGAGTTTGCATAAAACAAGGAAATTAATCTCATAAACGCTAAGTTTATAGTAAAGGAATGTAAGAAACTCACAATAAGTACTCTAATTAAGTTTAATGGCGGTTAAATTACTCTTAATAATAATAACTCCATTACATTTAACCAAATACGCTAGTGTGAGAACTTAAACCTTATTAACCTTAAGACTACTAATCTTACAAGTTTAAGAGGCACTAAAAGAGTTATGGTCACCCTAAAAGATTAATATATTGCTTAACGCGCAAGAGGAGCGTATATTGCCTCTATATACCAACTAGAGTCTTTATTTAATCTTTCCTTTACGGCTCAAGTTACTAACCCAAAAGAAGGTAACGCAAAGAAGCTAAATAAGCGTTTACAATAGCAAATTAATAACAAGTCAAGAGGCCTATAATTCGTACCTTTAGACCTCTAATTACCTAAGATTGTAGTATTTATAGATGCCTCTTTTACTAATAACGCTGACAACACCTTGCAAATTGGCTTTATAATTGTAATCGCCGATAACAGTAGCAGTACGAATATCGTTTATTGGTCCTCTATTAAGTGCAAGAGAGTTACTTGCTCAGTTCTAGCCTCTAAACTATACGCAATGGCTTACAGATTCGATCACGGCGCGGTCTTAAAGTCTATAATAGAGAAGATCTTGCAGGTAGAGCTCCCGCTTATACTCTATATAGATTCCAAGTCGCTATACGAATACCTTGTTAAGTTGGGAAGTACTCAGGAGAAGAGATTAATGGTTAACTTAATATACTTACGCCAATTATACAAGAGACGCATAATTACGGAGATTAAATGGATTAACAGCGACTTAAACCCTATAGACATAATAATAAAAGCAAACACTTATAACGCATTAAGAAACCTCATCAACACGAATACAATTAACTTAAATACGAAGGAATGGGTAGAGAGAGGTTAAGTAGTTGGTAAGAAATTAAGTGAACGTAGAATGCAGAGACTAGAGTTAGATTTTAATATCACATACAGTATGTTACGTGTACGGGTTATTAGGCCAATTATATAGAGAGTTGCCAGTGTTTGGACCTATTTTATTCACTCTTTCCCATTTTGGGATCAGCGCATACGCGCTCTATAAGAGTTACCACTAATATATAGAATAGACCTCTTCTCCCTCTAGACACCAATAACACAACCAATCAAGCAATTGCTATACCGTAGCTACCGAAGTGCTACCAATATATACTGCTTTACTGTTTCCGCAGTACTTAATTTCTAATGTCATATTACCGCCCTTATGTAGGTCCCTTCCTTACCGTAGTATCTGTTCTTGTTGTGTAGCTAATGCAGTGCTGAATTTAGATGGCGGTTATGGAGCTATAATCAGCTTTTGTTTAAATAAGGAACAAGGTCGGCCCGGTTAAAGGCTCTAATCTAACGACATTTAATTGACTTGCTTTAGTAATAGTGACGTACTAATATTAAGGCTTAGGCTTAATTCAACTCTCTAATTAACTATAGCTTCTGTGCAGTTATTTAATTAACTAAGGCTTCCGTACAGTTGTTTAATTAAGGCTCTGCGTCTAGCTCTGTATTATACAATCGGCTCTATATCCGTACAATTAATTAAGGCTCTTTATGCTGTTCTTATTGTGTAGCTGGCGTATTCAAATTCTAGGGGCGGTGTAGAGTTCTACTGGCTCTATTACTAAATAGACCAATTAGGATTTTCCGTCCCTGGGATAGAAAATCGCTATTAGTTCGTTAATAGGCGGTGAGCTAAACTAATATCTTTTATAGTAGGTTAACGTGTTTAATAACGCGTCGCGGTTAAGAAAGTAAATATAAAAGGAGCTTTAGGAAATACAGTAATTAAGCAGACAAAATAGAAATCTTTTATATAGTTATTACCTACGTCCCCTCCCCTACCTTAGAACTTGACTGTCCCCTAGTTAAACATCTTATACCTACTACGGAGCCTGCTATAGAGCCTGCGGTTAATAGCTGACCTAGTTAAGCATCCGTCTCTAAGACCATCTTTAAGGATTAAATAATTCACTCTTCTTCCTAGCTTCAGCTGTCTTATCTATAGGCTATAACATAATCTGGGCGTAATCTCCTAGTCGTACATTCTTCTCCTACGGCGCAGCGGCTGTTCTGGCTGTACTGCTATCTCTAAAGGTCGGGCGAGTCTGTGGATATTACTAGCTGGGCGTTACTAAGTCCGTGGGCTGTACTTAATAGTAGTCCTCCCAGTTTGTGCGTATTTTGTTACTGCTCTTAAGTACTACTCTGTTATAGAAAGTAGTAAAATCCGTTTGTCCTATAGGGGCCTGTTACCGTATCTATTCTTCCTTTAGCCTATCTAGGTCTGTTCCCTAGTATATATAAAGCCAGTCCTTAATACCCTTTAATTGTCCTTTATTACCAAGCCACAGAAGTACAGGTCTAGGTCGGTTGTGTGTCCCAGCTACTAGTCTTCCTTTATTAGATAGATACACAAATCCTTACTAAATAAGATCCTTTAAGCCTTAACATTCATGCTTAGTAAAATGGTAACTTCCTCTGCATCTAAAATAGGTCCGCCGGCCTTGTTCTTATGTGCCTCGCTAACCCCATACGTCCCATTACGGCCGTCTAAAGGTAGTAGAATCTTGCGGATATTGGGGACCTTGCGGATATTAAGAATCCTATAAGTATTAAGAGCCTTGCGGAGGTTAACAGTCTTGCGGAGGTTAGATACTATTTTGCCAGTTTTCGTATCCTGGTACTAAGCTATATCCTTATACTAGGCTTTAAACTGCAGCCTAATTTAATAGCGTTGTGTGCTTCCTTGGGTCCAGAAGTCTTCCTTCCCTTTGGCGGTTAAGCTCATTCCTTTGCTGCCGTAGCTCTTATATAAGCCGGACACTTAGGACTTCTTCCTCCGGAAGAATAGCTATTCGCTTAACGTTCTCTGCAGCCATTATTCTTAACTCTACGGCCTCCTTTAGTCTTTTAAATATAAGGGTACTGGGCTCGTCTACTATAGCTCCTGTCTTTTCTATTACATGCCTATGGTATTCAATAGGGAGTCCTTATATAAACCACTACCCCTTCTCTTGCTTAGTAAGGTTTCCTACGGCTACTGCTCTTGCTAAGATGGTAGTAAAGTTATATATGTAGTAACGCAGCTCGCCTAGCTGTTCCGTAGATTTTTAAATAAAAGCTTCCATAAAGTCTCTTGTCTCTATACGTTGGTAGTAGTTATTTGCTTAGTATTCTGCCTTAAGCTTTCTTATAAGCTTCATCCAATTACTAGCTATAAATTTAGGTAAGCTTTGGATCTACACCCTTATCTAGTAATTATAGTACTCTAAAAGGCCCTGGTGCTTCTCCTCACTTATTACACAATATTAGGTGCATAGCCGTTTGTACTATTTAATAAACTGTGACATGTTCTGCCTTATAAAGTAGGGAGTTCTAATAGTTCCTAGGGCTAGCATAGGCTAAACCATAACGCAGATCTTGTCTTAAGCCGTTAACTACTAGTTATAAGGTAATACATCCTTAGGAGCTTACAGGTAATCCCTACAGCTTTTATCCTTTATCTGCTAAGGGTCATCGGTCCTAGGTATCACAGGTAAATGCTATGGTAGGTCTGTTTACATAGCCATAGTTTTAATAGAGGATGTCCCAGATAACTATCCTAGCAGGATATTAACAGGTGCATACTTCGGCTGGTCTACTTATATAGCTATATCCCTAACGGAAGGCGCCTGCTTCTTAATGCCTAAGGGGAGGTCTTCCTGGGAGAGCACAGAATCTTTATCTTCTACCACTGCCGGGTCTCGATACGTCCATCTATTTTAGCCTGCTATCGTTCTATACAGTAGGTCCTTACGGAGTGCCTCTAGGGCCGCTACTAACATAATCCAGATAACTTAAAAGAGGATAAAGCTAAGCCAGAATAGAAAGCTTTTAAAGGCAGATCTAATCTCGTATGCTTACGGCCTTGCTTGGTATTGTCTCTGTTCTTAAAGGGCAGCGCTAGCTTCCTTTACCGCTAGATATCTTAGATCTTATTTCCATCTAACTAATTAGCCCTTGGCTTGTTATCTTTGTATCTTTAATAACGTTCTGGCTATACTTATGCGCGTATAGGTAGCGAGATTTCAACCACTAGTAGTTATCTAATTGGCTAACTAGTTCGCTTAACGCCAAATTTCTAAGTATAGGCACCGAACCCAACTCCCAAGACCTTTTAACCTACACCATTTTGCTTCCTATTGCCACTCTTTAGCCTGTGCGTTAAGTCTAGCTATCTGTCTTTTCCGCTGTCTTTCTGTTTAGGGTCTGCTTGGTTCCCCTTACTATCTAATACTACCTAGTTCTCTAGTTCTCTAGTTCTACCGTCTTATCTATCAGTTCTTCTGCAGTTGGTTATTCTTCTACAGCTAGCGGTTCTTCGGCAGTTGTAGTATATTCCTGCGTGTCTTCTATATATATAGCACTAGACTTCTAATCCAAAGAGCTTGCTGTTGTCCCTACGTAGAATGCCAAATAATATATAGAAGGGTACGGTGTCTCTTAGATAGGAAGTTAGAATGCTATTAGTTAGTTAGTCTATCTGTCTATCTATTAGTCAGTCGGTTATAATCAGTTAAAAGTAATCAGTAAAGCAGTCTGTAAGAAAGGAAAGAAAAGAATATATTCTGGTAGGTTCGTAATCTCCAAGAAGGAGGGAAGCCGAAGGCTTAATATATACAGGAAAATGCCAAGACACTAAGCATGGGACATTTTACCCCACCATAATACTTAATCTCCACCCTCTAAACTAGGCGCAGTTTAGAATTTATATGCTAATACTTAATCCCCACCTTCTAAATTGGGTGTAGCTTAGAATTTGCAGTCTAATATTTAATTTCTACTCTCTAAACTAGGCGTAGCTTAGAACCTACGGCCTAGTGCTTAATCTCCGCCCTCAGCTTTAGATATGACGCAGCTTTGGTAGGTTAGTATTTAATATTCCTTAGTATTTTACTTATTTATTAACTTAACTAAGACTAGTATAGAGCTCTAATTAATATCTAGGTGTTAAGTATTAATCTCCATATGCGCATCTAAATAGTCCATTAACTTCTTATCTAGAGAGATACTAGGGTTTATACTAAAAGCTCCTAAAACCCGTAGAACCTATAACGTATTTCACGGGTGAGCTGGTCAAACGGGTGAGCTGATCACTTCAAAAACATACCAAAAAATGGAAAAATCACACTTTAATATCTTAACAACCACTTAATAATAAATTTTAATAATTTAAAT
>Ga0307507_10008542_pt1 | contig 14096 bp, 5 predicted proteins | sample 7_EM_MG_FD_207223 | JGI IMG/M metagenome (GOLD analysis project Ga0307507, IMG submission 207223) | Populus trichocarpa ectomycorrhiza microbial communities from riparian zone in the Pacific Northwest, United States - 7_EM | ecosystem: Host-associated > Plants > Roots > Unclassified | place... | reverse complement strand
ATCTATTAACTCTCTTAGAGTATCCGCATCTTCTATTAGGATAATTGCGTCCTGGACTTTAGCCTTAAGTCCCTATTTATACTGTGCTATAAGCGCCCTGTTATTCCACTTAACCTATATAGCTAGTGTTTGAAACTATATTATATACTTAATTGCTAAAGTGCGTTATACTAAGTTCTGAAGCTTTTATTCTGCTATAGTTATGGTCTCCAGGTCTCTAAATATCTATATTAGTCGCTCTGCGAACCCGTTCTAACTGGTAAATATATACCGTACATCTTGGTTAGTAGTTGTTATGCTATTGGCCTATATTTCTATAAAATACAGCTTAAACCACTTAAGTGCCCTCCCTGTCAGGAACAATCCTATATAGGCTACTTAGTCTAATAATATTGCTAACTTTACTCCTTCCTGTACTACCTTAAAGTGTATTTATGTAAGAAATCCCTTAAGCTTCGACTTTTCTCCTAAGAATTGTTTAATTAAAGGTAACTTAATCTTTGCTGCTCTAATTCCATTAATGCGTTCTTTAAGTATCCTATTATTGTTTTATAAGTAATTAACCATTTCCTATAACTAACCTCGCGTAACTACTTGAGAATCCCCCTTGTCTATACTGGTATTACCTGGCCCTGAGGTTATAGCTCCCGTTGACGCCGTTGTAACTAGTGCTGCTTTTAGTGGTATGTTGTTTAAGTTTGTTCCAATACCGTAACCTTAGTAGTGAATATGTAACGGAACCTTGTAGCAGGAACTACGGTGGGTTCTGTTATTAGGCTAGGTATATAGGTACAATAAATTAACAACATAATAACAACTGGTGGAGTGGTTGCCCAACAGATTAACTCCAATTATATTCTAAGATTTACTACAAAGAGAGAACTATCTGGGTAGGGACTGTGGTCCTTTAAATACATAACCATACGCCTAAGAAATCCCTTCGCTCTGTAAGGTATGTATACTCTATCTACTCTGTACAGATTACACAGATTATACAGATTATATAGATCACATTACGTAACCTTAGCTACTATTCCTTGTTACATAGTTCCACCGGATCTATTCTGGACCGTGCCTGTATCAACTAACTAGCTTCCTGCGACTCTTCCCCAAGTAGTCGTAACATCGTACTTAAAGCGTCCGTAACACTAAGTGGTATATATAGGGTTGTTCCTAACTAGAAGGGCACTTAAGTAGTTTAAATTTTACCTTACTAAGATCTAAGTAAACGGAATAATAACTACTAATTAAAAAGTATGGTTTATATTTATTAACTAGAACAGGTTTACAGAAAGGCTAATATAGATATTTAGAGACCTAGAAGTAATAACTATAGTAAAAAGAAAACTTTAGAACCTAGTATAATATACTTTAATAATTAAGTATATAACGCAGTTCTAGATACTTGTAATATAGGTTATATGGAATAATAGGGCGCTTATAGCATAGTATAAATAAGGACTTAAGGCTAAAGTCTAGGATATAATTATCTTAATAGAAGATGCGGAAACTCTATAAGAGTTAATAGATTAATTAATAAAGATTAATAATAGGATTTATTAAAGGGAATAAGTTAAAAAAGGGTAAGATAGAGTTCTATAGTTATATAAGGCGCAAAGTATATAATAATAGACGTAAAGTTATAAACTATAAAATGGTGGACTAGAGCTAATAGACCTAAGTAGTATTAAAAAATCTAGATAATAAAATAAGAAACTATAGAAACCTAGAGGTTAAGAATTAAGTAATTATAGGACTAAAGAGTAGAGGCTAAACTAGGGATCTTAGTAGTAGAAGACATTTAGGCGGACTTTATAATAAGAAGAATGGTTTAAAGAAGGAGCTTATATAAATTATAAAAGAAAAGGTTACTATGCTAAAAACTATAAAAGTGGTTAAAGTAACTATATAGTAAAAGGAACTAAGTAAGGAGAACTAGAACTAGTAATAAAAAGGTTATATAGCACTTAGAAGTATATAGTTAGATACTTCGCGTTTTATTATAATAACATATACTAAATTTATAAGGACGCTAAGTATAGCGTAAGCTATTAGCTATAAGAGCTAAAGTTAAAAGGATTTAAAGAAACTAGAGAGTTAAATAAAGAATAAAATTAACTCTATAAGCTAGATTAAGATATTACTATAATATATAGATAAAGATTAGTAACCATAATAATAGAGTTAGAGTACTTATTAATTAATAGTAATAAGGAAGAAAAGGAGGCTAGCTAGGGGCGCTTAAACCTTAATAATATAATAGAAGTAGAGACTAAAACCACTATAGAACATAGTTTAGTAACGGGTATTATAATACTATTAGATATAAAATCTATTACTTTATAAGATAGAAGGAGTAATATTTAAGGATAATTAAGCAAGCAGATAACTACTAGTGCTAGCTTACTACTTAATAAAGGTAAAAGGCCATAGGCTTAAGATTCTTAAGATAAGATAAGATATACTTAAGGACCTACTATAGAAGAAAACCAATAGGAAAGGGTAATAACTTAGTTTAAAGATAAATAAATAAGTATAGGATGCTAGTTTAAGAACTATAAGTTTAGGGAATAAATAAGAACGTTAGTTCTAGGTAAACATAGTGTTTAGCCTAAAGATTAAAAGGTTAATACTAGGATTAAGAAGTAAAAGGACTTTAAGGATCTAGCTACAAGACATAGAAAGTAAGAAACTATAGATAAGTTTAAAATAAGAATTATTATATAGCAAGAGTAAAAGCTAGATAAGAGGTTAGCTATGTTAAGGCATATAAGGGACAGAGCACCTATATAAAGGATCATTAATAGGCCTAAGGCAGGGACGCCTAGAGTAAAGTGGCTAGATAAACTAGAATAAGAAGAGGGTTTAGGGATTTTAACCAGATTTAAAGAAAGATATACTAAGGGTTATTATAACATAGTAATAATAAGGTACTTTCTAACGGATAAACTATATATACTAAACTAGCTATATAGAAAGTAGTATAGGCAACAACATAATAATAAATAGGAAGACTTTTATATATAGCTAAATAAAAAAGTTATTTAAGATTAACCCATTATAGAGAAACGTATAAGTTATATTAAAGGAGCATTAATTATAATATTAAAGAACCTAGAAGAAGGATTTAGGGATTAGAGAAGTAAGAGATAAATCTTAGTACCTACAAATAAAAGACTAATAGTTGGATTAGTTAGATAGAGGTTTAAACTTAAGAATAAAGACAAGTTAAAAGTTAACCTAAGTCACTTAGTATATTATACACTATTATGGATAGCTTATATAGATAATATATATAATATATATAATATATATAGGACACTAAAGGACAAAAACTGGAAGTACCTAACTAGAATATATTGGGCACTAGATAAAAGAAGGTTTAGAGACGCTAAGTATATATATAGATAGCACCTAGTAGAAGTATAGAGTTAAGGGGACCTAATGCTTTAACTAGGAAAATTCCTTATAGAAGAATACCTAAATAGATAATAGTAGTAAAACTATCTAGAAAATACTTATCTATAGTATATAGAGGAAAAGAAATAAACTAAGTATAAATAGGATCTAGCAGCTAATAGTTAGGAAAAGGGGAGGCCTATAGGACTAGAGGGAACTAGTGGTAGAGCCTTAAACCCTTAAGGGAATTTAAGGTTAACACTTAAATTTATAAATTAAGTGGCAAGATTAGTAGTTTAAAGCATTAATAGATAGTAGAGTAATAAGAAACTATATATTACTAGTAGCAGTAGAAAGGATAGGGTTACTACATAGATAAAAGGAACACATATATCTACTTATAACAATTTTAGGAGATTAGATAGCCTATAGAGGAGGTATTATTAATTTTAAAACAGGACCTATTTAGCTAACTATTAAAGGAAGACAGGTTAAGATATCTTTTAATATCCTACTATTAGGAAAGGATAAGGTAATATTAGGAATGCCTTAGTTATAGGAATATAATCTAAGAATTAATTAGGTTATAGGTTAGGTTAATATTAGAAATACTTAATAACGCAAAATATAATAGCAAACCAAGTTGGTATAGTACTAAGTTAGAGTAATATATAAAAAAAACCAAGTAAGGCTTAAGTTATATACTAAGGAGATACCACAAGTATAGTAAAAAGTTATAGTCACTAGAAAGTAAAAAGCTATTAAAATATACAGCATAGGACTATAAGATAGAGTTAGAACTAGGAACTAGTCTAAAGTTCTTTCTAATCTACAAGCTTACTAAAACTAAGTTAGTAGCGCTTAAGGAGTTTATCTAGGAGAACTTATAGAAGGGATATATTAGACCGTTATAGTTATTAGCAGGATATCTAGTACTGTTTATCCTAAAGAAAAATAGAAAACTTAGGATATATATTAGCTATAGACAGTTAAACAGCATTATTAGGAAAGATAGGTATCCTTTACCTTTAATTAGCGAAATTTAAGATAGAATAGGCAACGTAGAGATCTTTATAAAGATAGATCTGAGATAGGCATACTATTAGATTAGGATTAAGAAAGGCAATAAATAAAAGACAGCCTTTAGGTTAAAGGAAGGACTATACAAACCGTTAGTTATATAATTTAGACTTATAAACGCACTAGCAACGTTCTAAAAGCGAATTAATAGCGTGTTAGGAGAACACCTAGATAAATTTGTTATAGTATATCTTAATATTATTATTATCTACTTAGTAAGTAAGGAAGAGCACAGAGAGCACGTTAAGTAGGTCTTAAAGAGACTATAAGAAAAGGAGATGCTAGTAGCAATTAAGAAATACAAGTTCTTTACTAGGAAGACTAATTTTGTTAGATTTATTATAGAACTAGGAAAGATTAGTATAGACCTAAAGAAAGTAGAAGCTATAGTAAGTTAGTAAGAACTAGAGAATATTATATAGTTAAAATTGTTTCTAGGGTTTTATAACTACTATAGGAGGTTTATAGCGTAGTAGTTAAAGTATTAAGCTATTTACTTAACTAATAAAGAAAGAGGAACTATAGGTATGGGAAAATAAGTAAAGAAAGTTATTTAAGGAACTTAAGAAGTTATTTACCTAGGAACCAATCCTTAAAATCTACTAACTAAAACTAGAGACAGTTATAGAAACAGATGTATTAGACTTTACACTAGGAGCATATTTACTATAGAGGTATTTAGATACATAGCATCTAGTAGCATACTACAGTTAAAAGATAACACCACTAGAGTTAAACTATAATATTTATAATAAGGAGTTGCTATGTATAGTTACAGTACTTAAGGAATAGAGAGTATTCTTATAAGGTATAGAGAAACCGTTTATAGTTAAGGCGGATTATAAGAACCTTACGGGGTTCCTAATAACAAAGGAACTAAACTAAAGGCAGGTTAGATAGGTAGAAATGCTTATAGAGTATTATTTTGAGATTTAGTATACTAAGGGTATAGATAATACACGAGCAGACGCTCTAAGCAGAAAGGCTAAACTATAGAATAATAAAAAGCTGTTAGGAGCTTTATTGCGAAGGGATTAAGACGGATTAATTAGGTATAATTATCTAAAGATTATAGCAACTAAAGAAAACTAAGTCTATAAATTACTAGAGAGTGATTAGATATAAAAGATCTAAGAAGTATAGGTAGAGGATCTAAACTTAGAGTAGTATAAGAATAGGGAAGCGACCTATGTTCTAAAGGTAGTAGCAGAAGAGTTTATAAAAGAATTTTATAAAGGAATGATATAAGGACATAATAGGGTTATAGGCTTAGTATTAAGGCTTTAAGAGAAGTATATTATTTAAGGAATCTAGGGACTAGTGAAATAAGTTATAAAAGAATATCTAGATTGCTAAAGAAATAAACTAATAAGGCATAGGCTGTATAGAGGACTATAACCTATTAAAATACCAGAAAGACTATAGGAGGTTATATTATAGGACTTTATTATTAAGCTACTAAAGTTAAGAGACCCTATTATAGGACAAGATTATAATATAATCTTAGTAATAGTAGATAAGCTAATAAAGTGGGTGTTGGAATCACGGTGGGGGGGGGGGTTTTGGTTTCAATCAATTCGTTCTCTTCCTCTACTTCTATAGGTGGAATTTGATGGATCTCCTGAGCTCGCTTAGCTCACGTGGTTAACCCAATTGGTTATAAGCAACTGTGTCTACTATATTATAGAACCTTATTTAGACACTGGCAATAACTAGAAAATAAGAGAAAGAATAAAAGGATATTGGTAAATAAGTCCGTAGTCTCTATCCTTTTCCCTTTGCAAATTTGGTCTAAAACACCTCCGCCTTAGGGTCGCCGTAATAACTAGGACAGGGTTCTATGTTAAAGTAGAAGTTTGAAGCTTCCTAATTTTTATTATCTTTAGTATCATCGTTACTGCCCTTAAAATTGGAGATATATTGACGTATTCTTCAGTCCCTTTTATCCTTTGTATGGTTCGTAGACCAATATCCAGATTTACTGCATACAAAGCACTTTTTGCCCTTGTTGCGGTATTAACGGTTAAGGGGGTAGTATCGTTGGTCAGAGGAGTGGTATTATCGGTTAGTATAGAATGATTTAATCTCTAGTTCTTATTTACCGTACGTCGCGATTAAGGATTTGATGTCGCTAATAAGGCTAGTAAGGGTAGTAGCGGGTTAAAAGTAGGCTGGTTTACAAGCTGGTACGTCTTGGCACGCAGTAAGGAGCTTATTATAGAATATTATGTTATTTTGGAGGTCCTTTGCTAACCTACGTTGTAGTTGCTATATCTCGTTAATTAATATCTGAAATGCTTGGCCTATATTAAGTCCTTTTTAAGCAGTAACTTGTTTAAGCGTAATTGCATTCCACTTTAATAGGATGTCGCGTTTGTATTCGTTGCCTTCAAAGTATAATTTAAGGCCTATGTATACATTCTTAAGAAGGTTAAGATCTTTAAGGTAGGTAAAGTAGTATTTGAGAGCAAGGCCGCGGAGCATAGTAGGAATAGTAATAATGTACGCTTGCTTAGGGACGCCGGCTTAAAGGCAGTAGTTTTGGAAGATCTTAAACTTAAAATCAAAGTTATCTTGTTTACTGGAGTATTTGACTTTATCCGTGTAGAGCTTAGCTAAGTTAGTAATCTCTCTTCTAAAGCTTCCTTGTAGGGCGAGCTGGTCTGTGGCTTGGGTTGCAGTTAGTAGTAATAGTAGAGCTGGGGTAGGGTCGTTGGTAGGGCCATTGGTAGGGCCGTCGGTAGGGTCGTCAGTAGGGTCGTCAGCAGGCCATTTTGAAGGAGTTGGTTTGTGAATAGTTTCTAAAAGGCTGTTTATAATTGACTTCCTTGCCTCCTTCCGTATATATACTCTATTTTCATGGAGGTAATCCCTAATCTTCTTTAATCAATCCTTGCTAAGGTTATTAAGTATATCCCTTGTAAACGACTTAAAATTGTTAATAAAGCTCTCCTATAGGTCGAATCCCTTCTATCCATTTTTCTTGTATATCGATAATCGCTAATTAACGAATGCTTTGACTTCCTTAATATTGGTTGCGGTCGCATTAATTCCGGTCTTCTATTTTTCAGTATCTATCGCGGAGGTAGCCATCTTTTGGTTCCGTAGTTAATTTAACAGTTGGACTAGAAGTGTAGAAACGACCACAAACTAATCATTCTAAAGGCGTAATGGATGTAGGTTAGAAGCGCAAGTAACCTTACAAACTGGCCTTTGGGCTTAGCAAGCAATACCTTAATTCTTAGCCTTTAATAAGAGGTCTAGAGAATTAGATAGTGCCTTTCTTTGTTATACCTTGCTAATCTATGCGGTAGTGATTAGTGTTGGAATCACGGTAGGGGGGGGGGTTTTGGTTTTAATCAATTCGTTCTCTTCCTCTACTTCTATAGGTGGAATTTGATGGATCTCCTGAGCTCGCTTAGCTCACGTGGTCAACCTAATTGGTTATAAGCAACTGTGTCTACTATATTACAGAACCTTATTCAGATAGTGGGAATACTTTATAGTATATACAGAAGAAATATCTGCAGAAGACATGGCTAGAATCTATATAAAAGAAGTGTTTATAAGATATAAAGCACTAATAAAGATTATATTAGATAGAGATTTAAGATTTATAGTAGTATTTTAGGAAGTATTCTTAGCAGAATAAGGGGTTTAAGTAGTGACATTAACTATATATTACCTATAGATAGATAGTTAAATAGAAAGACTAAACTAGACACTAAAACAGTATTTAAGGTATTATTATTACCAGTTATACAGTTTGCGTATAATGCAATACTATAAGAAGGGATGGGCATGTTACCTTTTAAGGCAAACTACAGCTATAAGCCTAGGTCATTATTATTGCTATAATAAGTAAAGAAAACGAGTAGCACAGCTAAGAAAAGAATGGAGATACTAATAAATCTTTATATAGACCTTATAGAAATAGCTAAGGTAGTATAGTAAAGAATAAAAAAGTACTATAACGCTAAGAGATCTAAGGGACCAGATCTTAAGGAGGGAGATAAAGTATGGCTACTATATAAAAATTTTAAAAGTTAATAACTAAGTAAAAAGTTGGACTATATTAGATTAGGACTATTATTATTTATTACTTAACGTCCGATTCGGATCCCTGTTGGGCCCACGCGGACTACTCCTTATATACATATAGGGAGAAAACTCTATTTAAGAAAACCCCGTAATCCGTCTCCCTGCCTTTTAGGGCTCGCTTGCGAGTCGCCTATAAGTCACTAGTGGTGCTCTACTACCTTACTTTTTGACCTCCTTGGGAACTACTGCTGCCGTAACAAACCTATAGACGCGCTAGTATTACACACTATACTCTACTCCTGTAGAGTTATTAGGGGGCGCCTATTACTCGCCCCTTTGCTTTCTATTGCTATTTTCTTTACAACCCGGAACTGGTCTAGCACATTTTGGCTAATAAGCCACTGGGTAGCCGCCTTAAGGCCTTTTTATATTAAGAGTAGTGTATTATAGTTTTCTATACTAGCTGCTAAGAGCATTGCTTCTTAGCTAGTGCGTAAGGGGTATAACAGTATTACGTGTTTTGGTGTCTGTCTTAGCCAGCCATATTTGCACCTTAGGCTACCTACTAGGATACCTACCCAGTAAAGCTAATCTTTTAGTCCTATTATTCCTGTCCTTAAGAGTGTTGCTATTGTATTTTTTGCCTTTGTTAGGCCCTCTTAGAGCCCTTAGGTATTTACCCCCTATAGCGTTACCTATGCTATGGCTTAAGTTCCCCTTACTTAAGTCTGCCTCTATACCTTTAACTCCTATTCGTCTCTCCAGCATCGGTCCAACCAGTATTATATTGCGGTAGATGGTTTTCCAGTACTCTTTTATGCTCTACTTTGGCTCCTTTCTCTCCCTTGCTATTGTCTTTGCTGGCCTTTTACGCGTCTCCCTTCCTCCTCTATATGGGCCTAGGCCCTAGCGCTATACTATTCTTCTTCTACTTTCTCTACTTGTTTTCCTAATATATCTTCCCTACTTTGGGGTTATTGGTTTCTTCTCCTATAGGGTACCCTAGGGTCCCTCTATAGTTTGTTTAGGCGTGTCTTAATATACTTTATAATATTAGAGTTATGTTCCTTTTGCACCCTTTATATTGCATCGGCTTTAATATATAGTTATAGAGGGGGAATATTGGCTTCCTTTTTAAGCAGTACTGTGGCCGTTTGCTTATACCCGCCTGTTATACTCCTAAGGCAGGCTATTTGGACCTTTTAAAGTGGTTTAAGGAGTAATTTAGGGGGGCCTTTTTTAGTTTTTCTAGTGGCCCAAATACTAGATCCATATGTTATGGTTGGCCGGACAACTGCTATATATAGTAGGCGTGACCTCTAGAAGTATGGACCCTATATAGAATTAACAATCCTGGACATGGTAATATACTGTGCTTGGCCCTTATAGGCCGCTTGCGCTATATATACGCTTTACTAGAGCTTGCTGTTTACCCACACTCCTAATACCCTTAGGCCTTGAACCGGTTGACCCCTAAAGCCTTAGATATAGATTGTATACTAAAGATCTGCAGATTGGTTACGTTTTCTTATAAAATAGATTAGCTAGTATTTCTCTGGTAAGAATTAGACTTTATATTGTCTTGCCTATTTTATATAGGTGTTGTAGGCTTTCTCTAGTGTCCTACAGTTCTCTGCGGCTATTAGCCCATATATAATTAGGTTTATATTATTAACGAAGCCTATCCCCTAGGTCGCCCCTTCCTTAAAGGTGTTAAGCAGGTTGCTTACAAAGAAGAGAAAAAGTATAGGCGACAGAGGTGATCCTTATAGTATTCCTATTATAACTGTGATAGGGGGGCTCTAGTATCCGCTAAAGACCAGTAACGTTTCTTTCTAGCCTGTAAATTCTTAAATAAACTAAATAATCTATTCTGGGAAGCCCTTTGCCCTAAGGATGTATAGGAGACGCTTATAGGGTATATTATTATAGGCGCCGCTAATATCTAGGCTAAGTATTAATACTATAAAGTCCTTTTACATAGCCTATGCAGTTTTAATGGTAGTAGCAAGTAGTGTAAGTGCTAATAGCGTTAAGCAATTCTTTCTTGCCCCCATTTAGCTTTATAGTAGTAGGGCGTGTTCCTCTGCCATATCTACTATATAGTCCGCTATAACCTTTTCTAAGATCTTGCTTAGGGTATTTTCTAAGGCAATAGGGCGGTAGCTTCCTGGGATTAAGTAGTCTGCTTTGCCTTCTTTTTATAAGATAACTGTCGTTATAGATCTTCTAAGTCGCGGGTAGTAGCCTATTGCAAAGTATACTCTGGCTACGTCTGCAAGTTAAGGTGCTATAAGTAGTCTATAGGTCTTTAGGGCTTTGTTTAGGATCCCATCTAGTCCTAGTGCTGTGTTATTTAAGAGGCGACTAATAGTTCTGGCCATTTCTTTAGTTATTATATTGCTGTTAACCCTTAGGCGAGTTACTAGTGTTTTACTAGTAATATTGCTAAGGTCTACTGGAGCTAGTTAAGGGAAAAATCTTTCTATAAGAATCTTTACCTTCTTATTATTGTTGCTTGTGGCCTGTGGTTTGCCTACTCTTTATAGGGGTAGTAGGTATGGATCTTCTACTAGGCGTTCTACCTTTTTCTTTACCCATTTTGCTATGGTCCAAAGGCCCTTGTTATAGGGGAGACTTAAATTAGTAGTGTGTTTATTTATAAACTGTCTCCAGTTATTCCTTGCTTCTTTTCTTAAGGTATTCTTTAGCTGGTTTCTTATGTCTTTATATTATCTCTCGTCCTTAGAATTGTGGCTACTTATATATTTCCTCCTTGCTTATTATTAGCCGGCTACAAGGGCCGCGCACTGTGCGGACCATACATATTACGCGTAGGGGCCTAGTTTTAAAACTGGGTAGTGCTCTTTTAGCCTACTTTTAATTGCTGCCTAGATTCTTTCTAGTCTTTAATCAATTTCCTTGGGGGTAGCCAATAAGCCTTGCTTGTTTGGTATTAGGTAGATTTCTTCTAGGTCTTAGAGTTATTATTTAATTGTATTAAGGAAGCTATCTACGTTAAGCTTCCTTATTGCGTATCTTTTACTATTTGGTTGCGCCTTAATGTCCAGATCTAGTTATATCTGGATAGGGATATAGTCTAAGGTAAGTGCCTATTCTTCTTTAGGGGAGCACCTTTCAAGTCTCTGGTATAGGTTTTCGTCCATAATTGTGAGGTTAATTATACTTTTAGCAGTGCCCTATTGCCATATAATTGCACTTAGGGGGGTAGCTAGCTTAAGGCCCCTGTTGTCTATAGCTCTTAGTAGGTACTCTACCTGTTAATTAGTAGCAACATAGATGCCCCCCTACCATAGGTGGTGGAGGTTTATGTCTCCTAGTAGGATAGACTCCACGTGTTTAGTTTCTAGCAAGCTTATTACAGATATAATATTCTCTGTTTATACTACCCCTTTAACCCTAGGGTTATAGACATTAATAATTTATACTAGTCCCCTATATGTCTAGATAGTTATAACTGCAATATCTAGGTTAACTGCCTGCTATAACTATAAGGCAAGGCTAATATTTTTACTAATTATAAAGCATACATATATAGCTGCTTTTGGTTTATATAGGAGCTGGAATCCTTAGGGGCAGTATATTAATTATATATAGGTATTATAGTACGGCTCTTATATGGCAAGAATATAGTGTTTCTCTAGGTCTAGACTATCTAGTAGGGGCCTTACTAGACGGTGGTTTATATTGCCGCAGTTATACTATATAATGGTTAAGTAGTGGACCCCCAGCGGGGGTCCTTCGCCTCTCCTTCGCTCCTCGCTTCTTCTATTTCCACTTTCTCTAAAATGTTTAGAACTTCTGTCTCCTATATTTGCTCCCTGGCCATTACTTATTTTATATAGAGCTTTCTATTTCTATATCTTATGTTCCTACTAGCCTTTCTAAATCTAAGTTTGTTATTGCCTTTGGTTCTTCCCCCATTCTCGCCAGTTGGCTGTGTGCCCCTTATAAGCTAGCTGCGTATATTATATTTACCGCGTTAAATCTAATTCTTAATTATCCCGGCCTTGAACTTGCTATAGCTGTCTATAGGGGTCTTTCTACTAGGTGTTCTTTCCCTTGTGTTCTATGTGTCCCTTATGTTCCTGTTTGGTCTGGTGATGTCACGTAGCGTCGCTTTTGGCCCGTTAAGGCTTGGGATGGCTGGCTTAGCCCCTTAGTGTTAAAGGTAGGAAACGCTAGGAAGATACCTGCGTCCCCCTAGCTTATCGCCTATTGTTTCCATTTGTATAACCTGGCGTGCAGTTGTTCCTATAGCTATTAAGCCCTTTCCTTCCGTCTCCTGTATTTAATGCAGTCTTCTCTCTCCCACGCCTTATGTGTGCTTTGGTGACAGTTCGCGCATTTTATTTAGTCTTAATTTATATATTATCTTATATCATGGGGGCCTGTATAGTGGCCGCAGCATACCTGTGCTGCGTATATGGATTGGGTGTGTCCCTATTATATATAGCGATAACATCGTTCCAGGTGTAGTCTGTGGTTATAGAGCCTTGTGTTGTATATAAGGCCATTTATAATTATTTCTTTTTGGATAAGAAGTTTTTGCATTCCTAGTATATATACGCTGACAATAAGAGAGCCATGCGTTTATCTATTGTCTCCTTAGCGAGTCTCTGGCGCCCCTTATATCCTTTTATTGTTCTTATTGTATGCTTGGTTTGTATTTTCCTGTTAAAGCTATTGGATCCGGGTAATTACAAGTCCTGGTATAAGGCGTTCTATTTATTTTACTATCTCCTGTATAGTTGCTGTATTGTCCGCCTGGCGTCCCCTTTCTACCCTAAGGCTTATGGGAACCAATAGGACTTTAACTAGGTAATCTTCACAAAGCACTTTTATGCCAATACGCTCTCCTAGCCTGTCCCCTGCCCTTACGGCCCGTTCCTTTGCCTATTGGTCCTTTAGGGTAACTCTAATGTCTCTACTCCTAAGGTATTGGACTGCGACGGCGTTGTGGACCTCCTTGCGAATCTTTGTAAGAACTTCTATTTCTGATTATCCCCTAAGTTCCTCTGCCTTTTCTATATTTGGTCATATTATAATTGTATGCCCGGTTATTATTTTTAGGGGAGTAGGTTCCCTATACTATAGGAGTGCAGCTATGGCGGCCTAGGTACGGTTCGCCTATAGGGGGGGGTTTTATTTATCTTTAATTTTATTTAGCCGTTAGAGGATTTAATTAAGGGTTTACTAAAGGGGCGCCTAAGGTTTACTAGACTAGAGCCATTCTACTAGCTGTATTAGTTTGTAATAGCTAACAGATGCTCCCCCATAGTTCCGGATACTAGACGCGTCTAATAGGCTTTGTATTTTATCAGATGCCTTCTTAATTGGGGTATTTCCGCTTTTTAGTGTAGTATTCACCCGTCCTTATTATTGTTATGGGGGGCCATTGTTGGGTATGGGTCTGGCGGTTATACGCGACTGCGTACCACCGTCGTTCCACCTATGCCTCCCCTGTGATGCATGCATCTTAGGGGATTATTAGGGTGTTTTTTAGGGTTCTTTTGGTTGGTTTGGTCTTTTTGGGCCGGGTGCAGCAAGAGCTC
>Ga0307507_10008541_pt1 | contig 14100 bp, 7 predicted proteins | sample 7_EM_MG_FD_207223 | JGI IMG/M metagenome (GOLD analysis project Ga0307507, IMG submission 207223) | Populus trichocarpa ectomycorrhiza microbial communities from riparian zone in the Pacific Northwest, United States - 7_EM | ecosystem: Host-associated > Plants > Roots > Unclassified | place... | reverse complement strand
AACGATGTCGTGTGAGGATCTATGTACAGGAGACGAGGCAGGTATATATACGTGTTGCTCAGGGGTCAGGTCCGTGCTCATGCATACGCGTAGCCATAACAACGCGTCAGGTCAGTGCCGTGACACCTACCCAGATAGTTCTCTCTTCGTAGTAAATCTTAGAATACAATTGGAGTTAATTTATTAGGCAACTACTCTACTAGTTATTATTATGTTATTAATACTATTCTTACCTATATACCTAGCCTAATAATAGGACCCACTGTAGTTCCTGCTATAAGGTTTCGTTATACATTTACTACTAAGGTTATGGTATTAAACAAGGTTAAATAATATGCCACCTAAAGCACCAGTTATAACAACGTTAACGGCAGCCACAACCTTAGGGTTAGGAGACACTAGTATAGCAGATATAGATTCTTAAGTAGTTACACGAGGTTAGTTATAGGAAATGGTTAATTGCTTATAGGATAATAGTAGGCTACTTAAAGAACGCATTAATGGAATTAGAGTAGTAAAGGTTAAGTTACCTTTAATTAAATAATTCTTAGGAGAGAAGTTGAAGCTTAAAGGATTTCTTACGCAGATGCATTTTAAGGTTATATAGAAAGGAGTAAAGTTAGCAACACCTATAGACCAAGTAGTATACGTAGGACTATTCTTATTAGGAAGAGCTTTAGAGTGGTTTAAGCCTTACCTTACAGAGATATAAGTAAATAGTATAACGACTACTAACCCGGATGTATAGTATGTGTTTGCAAGTTGGAATGGATTCGCAGAACGGTTAACGTAAATATTTAGAGACCCTAAAGCAACCACAATAGCGGAATAAAAACTTCAGAACTTAGTATAATACACTTTAGTAATTAAGTATATAACACAGTTTTAAACACTAGCTATGTAGGTTAAGTGGAATAATAGGGCACTTATAGCATAGTATAAGTAAGGACTTAAGGCTAAAGTCTAGGACGCAATTATCCTAATAGAAGATGCGGATACTCTAAGAGAACCAATAAACTAGTTAATAAAGATTAATAATAGGATCTATTAAAGGGAACAAGCTAAGAAAGGGCAAGACAGAGTTCTATAGTTATATAAGGCGCAGAGTACGCAATAATAGACATAGAGTTAAAAACTATAGAATAGCGTAGAGCTAATAGACCTAAGTGGTACTAAAGAAACCTAAAGGTGGGAAAAGAAACTATAGAAACCCAGAGGTTAAGGATCTAGTAATTAAAGGACCTAGGAGTAGAGGCTAAACCAAAGATTTTAGCAGCAGAAGATATTTAGGCGGACTCTATAATAAGAAAAATGGTTTAAAGATAGGGCTTATATAAATTATAGAAAATAAGGTTATTTCGCCAGAGACTATAGAGGTGGTTAGAGTAATTATATAGTAAAGGAAACCAGGCCAGCAGACAGCACGTATGTATAGAGGGATAATGGTACACTGCAAGGAACAAAAAAACATTTAATTAACAGCTTTGCGTATTATTATAATAACGTATGCCGAATTTATAAGGACACTAAGTATAGCGTAAGCTATTAGCTATAGGAGCCAGTGTTATTTAAGTTTAAAGGAACCAATAAACCAGCTTATAGATTGGACATTAAAGATAATAAGTTTAATATAGGCGAAGCATTTACTAACAATAAGGCAATAAAGGCAGCTTACTAGGAGCATGCAAACCTTAAAGAAGTTAAAATAGAAGTAGAAACTAAGACCATTATAAAACAAGGTTTAGTAACGGGTATTATAACACCATTAAATACAATTTCCATCACTTTATAAGACGAAAGGAGTAACGTTTAAAAGAAACTAAGTAAGTAGATGACTGCTAGTGCTAGCTTATTACTTAATAAAGGCAAAAGGCTATAGGTCTAAGACTCTTAAGACAAGATAAGGAAGGCTCTAGACTTATAAGGTGCAATAAGGATAGCTCCAGAACCTATAATAGACAAAAACCAATAGGAAAGAGCAGCGACTTAGTTTAGTAACAAATAAATAAGTATAGGACGTAAGTTTAAAAACCAAGAGTTTAGGGAATAAGTAAGCACGTTATTAGGCAACCAAGATTTTAAACAATAAATAAGGGCTATGGCAGTTTTAGGTAAACCCAGTATTTAGCCTAAAGATTAAAACGTTAATACAGTAATTAAGAAGTAAGACGACTTTAAGGATCTAGCTATAAGACACAGAAAATAAGAAACTATAGATAAATTTAAAACAAGAATTATCGCATAGCAAGAGCAAAAGCTAGACAAGAGGTCGGCTATGCTAGGTTATATAAGGGACAGAGCACCCGTATAAAGAATTACTAATAGGCCAAGTGCAGGGACACCTAGGGCAAAGTGGTTAGATAAACTAGAATAGGAAGAGGATCTAGGAATTCCAACCAGATTTAAAGAAAGATATACTAAAGGATATTATAACGCAGTGATGATAAGGTACTTTCTTATAGATAAACCATACACACTAAACTAACTGTATGGAAAGTAGTATAGACAATAAAGCAATAACAAATAGGCAGATTTCTATATATGGCTAAACAAAAAAGTAGTCTAAGACTAACCTATTATAGAGAAACGCATAAACCACATTAAAGAAGCGTTAGTTATAACGTCAAGGAACCTAGAAGAAGGATCTAGGGACTAGAGGAGCGAGCGACAAATCTTAGTACCCACAGAAGAAAGACCAACAGTCAGATTAACTAGACAGAGGTTTAAACTTAAGAGCAAAGACAAGCTAAGAGTAGACCTAAGTCACTTAGCGTATTATATACTATTATAGATAGCTTGTGTGGATAACACCTGCAATATATATAGAGCACCAAAAGATAAGAACCGGAAGTACCTAATAAGGATATATTGGGCACCCGAGGAAAGGCGGTTTAGGGACGCCAAGTATATACATAGATAGCACCTAGTAGAAGTATAAAGTTAAGGGGACTTAATACTTTAACCAGGAAGATTCCTTACAGAAGAATACCTAAAGGGATAATAGTAGTGGGAGTGCCTAGAAAACACTTATCTATAGTATATAGAGGAAAAGAAATAAACTAAGTATTAGCTAAAGTTAGACTAAGTATAAGCAGGATCTAGCAGCCAACAGTTAGGAAAAGGGGAGGCATATAGAACTAGAGGGAACTAGTATTAGAGCCTCAGACCCTTAAAGGAATTTAAGAACAATATCTAAACTTATAAGTTTAGTGGCAAGATCAGCAGTTTAAAGTATTAGTAGATAGTAGAGCAACTAGGAACCATATATTACTAAAGGCAGTAGAAAGGATGGGGTTACTATATAGACAGAAAGAACACCTATATCTACTTATAACAATTTCAGGAGATTAGATAGCCTATAGAGGAGGTATTATTAATCTTAAAATAGAACCTATTCAGTTAACCATTAAAGGGAGACAGGTTAAGATGTCTTTTAATATCCTACTGTTAGGACAGGATAAGGCGATATTAGGAATGCCTTAGTTACAGGAGTACAATCTAAAAATTAATTAGGTTATAGGTTAGGTCAATATTAGGGATACTTAATAACGTAAGATGCGACAGTAAACTAAGTTAGTATAGTACTAAGTTAGAGCGACATATAAAGAGACTAAGTAAGGCTTAAGTTATATACCAAAGAGATATCACAAGTATAGTAAGAAGTTATAGTTACTAAAAAGTAAAAAGCTATTAGAGTATGCAGTATAGGACTATAAAATAGAATTGGAAGAAGGAATAAGTTTAAGATTCTTTCTAATCTACAAGCTTACTAAAACAGAGTTAGTAGCACTTAAGGAGTTTATCCAGGAGAACTTATGTAAGGGATATATCAGACCATCACAGTTATTAGCAGGATATCCAGTATTATTTATCCCAAAGAAAAACGGAAAACTCAGGATATGCATAGATTATAGACAGTTAAACAGCATTACTAGAAAGAATAGGTATCCTTTACCCTTAATTAGCGAAATCTAAGACAAGATAGGCAACGTAAAAATCTTTATAAAGATAGATCTAAGGTGGGTGTACCATTAGATTAGGATCAAGAAAGGCGACAAGTGGAAGGCAGCCTTTAGGTTAAAGGAAGGACTATACAAGCTATTAGTTATATAGTTTAGGCTTATAAATACACTAGCAACGTTCTAAAAGCGAATTAATAGTGTGTTAGGAGAACACCTAGATAAGTTTATTATAGCATACCTTAACGATATTATTATCTACTTAATAAGTAAGGAAGAATATGGAGAACACATTAAGTGGGTCTTAAAGAGACTACAGGAAGAATAGATGCTAGTAGCAATTAAGAAATACGAGTTCTTTACAAAGAAAACCGATTTTGTAGGATTTATCATTAAACTAGGAAAGATCAGTATAGACCTTATCACAGAACGCGGGCAATGGCTACAAAGCGTATGTATTCAGGGAGTCTACAAGACGTTACGCGATCAATCGTAAGGGTCGAGGGCGTAAGGAGGTGATATACCCTCGCGTAGCTAACATAAGCTGTACATAAGGTGTACGCGAGAGCACGGGGTTCTCCTATAGAGGCCCCTACAGTCGGGTTCCATAACACTACCCCCCCTCCTATTAAGGCGGAGCTCTGGCGACGCTGTGGTTGCTATATATATATAGGGGGAAATGCTTGGGGTATCTAGAAGAAGGAATATCGTTATAAATATAATGGGCTCGTACAGGTGCTTCTAACTTAAAGCTTATAGGTTGCTACTATGCGAAGGTACTGGGCTATAGAGGGGAAGGAGGCTATTAGGGACTTAGTAAGGTGCAAGGGTGTCACTAAGGCGCTAGTAGTAAGCAAGCCAATAGCGATTTTCTATCCCGGGGATAGAAAATCCTAATTAGTTAGCTTCTCCTTAGTGTCTAGAATCTGACCAATTAGACAACTTTAACCAGCGGTCGAAGTTCCTTAACATCTCATTAGAGTAGTCACGTGACGGTAATATATAACGATTTAGCTGTGACGGCTCCTATAGGGGATTAGGTACGAAATCTCTGCTTAGGCCTAGTTTCTATGGGTTTACGTAGTAGAAATCGCTAATTAGATCTTTTACGTTTTCAAAATCTTCCCATAGTTGCTATTCTGGCTGATCTATGTCAAATCCTATATAGGTAGCTTTATAGTAGAGCCGCCGTCCTCTACCTTTGCTAAAGTATTTGGAGTCGATAATTCGTTTAATAGTCCACTCCTTATGGTTCTCGTCTTCGTTCTCATCTCGGATTAGTACCGGTAGGGGTTTAGGCTATGTTTGTCCTAGTAGAGGGTTAGGCTAGTAAAGGTGTAGTAGCCATAGGTAAAACATAGGCCATATCCCACGGGTGGCTAAGGCAGGCGGGAGCTCTAGTTTATATATAGCTCCTCTATTAATAACTCGTTTAATCTGGTAGGGGCCAAGGTTCTTATAATTAAGTGACTTTATAGGTCTTTGTGTGGAGATATTATATGCATCTAACCATACCCAGTCGCCAACACGCATCTCAGGTGGTGGTGTTCTGTAACAGTTAGCGAAGTAAGCTTGTTTCGCTTAGGCCTAGGCCATCTCTCCTTTACAGTAGTTAAGTAGGTCTTTCATACGGTCTGCATATTGATCGGCAAGTAGCATCTTAAGGTGTTTTCCATATGGCAGTTTCTTATCGATAGGCTCTGGTGGCTCTATACCGGATTATAGGTAATATCCTTTATTCGCAAAGAACGGGGTAAGTCCTATAGTAGCTAAGACGTAGTTGTTTGCTGCAAATTTACCTAGAGGAAGGTGGTCTACCCAGTTGTCCTAACTATAGGCGACTACCTGTCATAAGTACGCCTTTATACTAGCGTTAGCGTTTTCCGGTTATCCCGCAGTTTCGTGGTAAAAGGATATAGATATCTTAACGGAGATACTAAGGCGTTAGCAGATCCTTAGTACTTTATATAAAATGCTTTAGCACGTTTACAGCCGTAGTAGGCGCTTACAAAGCGTTCAACTAAGTCTATCATTTTGGGCCAGAAGTAGTATCGGCTAAGAAGCTTATAGGTTCCTCCTTTGCCTAGGTAGCCGCTTAATCAGAGGTCATAGGCCATTTGGATTAGTTGCCGTTATAGGTCTTCTAAGTTAGGGATAAATAGACGGCCTCTATAATAGAGCCTATTCTCTTTTACTTCTAAGGCTGCTATATTAATCTGGCCTAAGCTTTAGAGGTTAGTAGGCAGTGTACAGGTACCAGCGATCTTTGCGGCAATTAGTTAATGCAGTAATGGGTTAACAGGGGTATTATATACTGCGGTAATAAGTTTGTTAATTTTGGGGGGTAACTCTAATTCTATAGTATAAAGCTAAGGGGCGGTTAGTTCTATCTTAGGTAGTATACCTAGGGCTAAGTTTTATGCTTTTAGGATTGTTTATTGTTAGAATTAATTATAAGGGTCATCTTCTAACTAAGGAAGGTCTTGCAAACGGCGTATTAGGCTATTAGGCTTAGTACCTTATACTCCTAGCCTATATATAATTTTAAAGTTAAAACTGGAAAGGAACTTGTTCCAACGTACTTAGCGTTAGTTTAGTTATTTTGTAGTCATAAAGTACTTAAGGTTATAATAATCCGTAAGAACCTCAGTTGGCTAGTTAGGTTCTGCTAAAAAGAGTTCCAGTTAGAATTCCTTAAACGCTTGTACAATTATAAGGAGTTCCTTATTATAGATCTTATAGTTATATTCTTATAGTGTAAGCTTAGATAAGTAGAATACGACTAGGTAGAGAAGACCGTTATTGCCTATCTAGGAAAGGATACCCGCGTTAACATAGTCTAAGGAGTTAGTCTTAAGATAGAGTTATTATCCTAGTATAAAGTGAGCTAGGATAGGTGCTTTAGTAAACGCATCTTTTAAGTCTTAGAATGCCTTTTTATATTTAGGCGTCTAAATAAAACATAGATATGTTTTTCTTCCTTTTACAGAAAAGCCCTTTGTTCGCATTATTGCTATAAGTAGTGCTACAACACCTAAGAAGTTGTATATAAATTTTTAATAGAAGTTGGTAAAACTAAGGAAGGCTTATACATCCTTAATATAGGTAGGGGTTTGCTATCCAGTAATTATACATACTTTTTTAGGGTCTATATGGACACCCTTAGTAATAACAATTAGTTTAAGGTATTTTACTTCTATAACTAAGAATTCGCACTTCTTTAAATTAATATAAAGTCCTGCGTCTCTAAGGCGCTGTAGGACCTTTTAAACGTGCTTAGTATGCTTAAAAGGGTTGTTGCTGTAAATAAGTATATTATCCAGGTACGCGGAGCAGAAGTTATTAAGGTAGTCCTATAAGGCATTATTAATATAGCTTTAGAAGCTGCCTAGGCCGTTACATACGCTAAAAGGTATAATAGTGTATTTAAATTGGCCGAAGCGCAATACAAATATGGTTTTCTATTCGTTACCTTCCCATATTCAGAGGCGGTTAAAGGCGGCGATAATATCAAGTTTAGTATAGATTTTGGCTTAGCTAAGCCGTTTAAGGGTCTCGTGTATAAGCGGTATAAAATATCGGGTTTTAATTATAATAGCGTTAAGTCCTCTATAGTCAATATAGAATTAAATACCTTCTCCTAGCTTTTTAGCAAGGAGGATAGGAGCGGCTACTAGGGATATATTAAGACGAATAAACCCTTTATTAAGGTGCTTGTTGATATACTTTTTAACAACTAGGAGTTCGTCTTTTAACATTAAATAGGGTCTCTTATAAGGCGGCGTTTTTTCTTGTTTAATATTAATGGCATAGTTATTAGGTTAATGTGGGGGCAGTATATCTGCGCTCTTTTATAAGCATATGTTAATAAAGTTATAGTATCTCTTAGGGAGGAGCTTACGGAGTTCCTTATTAGTAAGTCCTTTTTTAAGCTTTATAAACTTCTTAAAGTCTAAGGGTGAAAGTCCATAGAGTTCTATAGGGGCATTATTTTCTAGGAGGTTAACTATGTCTATTCTATTACTATAGAGGACGTAGTCCTAATTTTTGTTAAGCTTATATAGTTATAATTAGGAGGCTGCGGCAACGGTCCAGCCTTTCCTATATGCTATGCGGTAGAAGGCCGCGGCACTTATGTGGTGGCAGTTAGTCATAGGTGGAGTAATAAGGGTTTCCTTAGGTTGATATCCTAGGGAGTAGATAGAGGCGGCTAGGCCATACCCTAGGCAAGTCTCTCTGCAGTATTTAGAGTTAAAGGTTACTTCTCTCTTTTACTAGTTAATAGTAGGGTTATGTTGTTTAAGCCAGTTTATTTTAAGAATAATAGGGTAGTTCGCAAGTGGTGTAATATAGGCCTAGAGCTCCTCCTGGTGTCCATTTATGTTTAGGTAGAGTTGTGCCATATAGGTAATCTTTTGTGCAGTATAACTACCGTCAGCGAGTTATAGGGCGCGGGCTTTAGCGAGGGGTAAGGTAGGTAGGTTATAAGTACGCACAAATTAGGTATCTATAAATTTATTAGTAGCTCCGCAGTTAATTATAGAACGGGTTTTATATTGTTTCTTAGCGGTAGTTCCCTCTATAGGTAAGACTATTTGCTTCCATCCTTCTATTCTTACTAAGCTATCTATTAAGTAAGCTAATATATAGATCCCTCCATTGTCGGAGTGTCCTAACCTGCAACTTAGGGCTAGGACTTTATATTTTCCGCTTCCGCGTCTAATTCTACTACCATTGCTGCATCTTTGTCTTGTGTGGTAGCGGCGCATAGCAACATATTTAGTGTCCGGGGCATAGGGTTAGATATTTAACAGCAGCTGCTAAACCTAGCCATTAGGCAGTTTAGGCTATAGCTATAACAGCCTTCTTAACAGTATCTATAGCAACGCCTTAGCTTCCAGAGTAGCTCGCGTTCTCTATCTAGTAGCTTCTTCGGGAAGGCTGGTATAGAGAGGTTAATATTAGGACCAGTGGTATTACTTAAGGTAGTAGGCGTTAGTGGTTTGGTAGGTCTAGAGGGCTTCTATAAAGAGGTCTTTGGGTGGGGGTTTATAGTAGTAATCTAGTTTAGCCATTGTTTAATCTTCTATAGGGCTGCTACTATATCATAAACGTCGTTATAGTTATGGCTGGCGGCTGCGTGACTAAGGTAATAAGTGACTTTTTTAAGGAGATCTTCCTGGTCTTTAGCGTCGTCTTAGATAAGGACTCCGGTATATTCCTAGAATTTAATATAGAACTTATTAAATAATTCAGTAGGACTTATCTTTAGGGCGCATAGTTTAGCTCGACTAGTGGCCACTAGGTTATAGTCGCGGTATATTTAGTTAAGGTTGTTAAGGACTTCTTAGTGGGACTACTACTTCTAGGGACTACTAGTCTCCTATTAAGCGAAAAGCCTATTAAATAGGATACCCTTCGTTTGTCCGATAATATAGCCAATCTTAGTATCTTCTATAGGGAAAAGGTAGGCGCTCTAGGTTAGTTTCTTACAGGTTTATATCTTCCAGTAGCTATATTCCTTGCGGTCACCCTTAAAGATTAGGGGATTGGGGTAGCGTATATTAGACCCTATAGTAGTAGTTTAGGTTTAATTATTATGGCTTTTATTATTACCGCTACTATAGTAGGGGTTCCTATTAGGTGAAGCTACTTAGCGCTAACCTTCCGTTAAGCATTAAGTAGGTAAGGTTGCTAGGGGTATAGAGGCTTAGGTGGCGTTATATATAATAAAGAGGTGTCTAGTATCATTACAAATATGCTTATTAAGCTAAGATTATAGGTATTTAATTATACCCTCTCTTTCGGTAATTATAGCAATAAGTATAATCTCGGCCTTCTTTAATTATTAGACGTCGTGTTTAGACGCGCGGAGGTCATCTTTAATCTCTTAGTGTATATTATTAGCGAGCGCCTTATAAGCTTATAGGTCTTAGATAATATTATAATCTTAGGCAGCACGCATCTTAGCTTATATAAGCTTTAGATAGTAGTTCTATAGAAGGCGGTAGTATTTGTTAGGTTCTTATACTACCATTTTTACAAATATCTTAGCGTCTCGTATCTTAATCTTAATAGGTGGTAGCCCTTTGGCTTATTTATCCATAGTTATATAGTTAATAAAGAATAAAACATTGTTAATGTCCCCCTTGTAGTTGTTGTAGTCTTTTAAGCCACTAGGCTTCCCTTTAGGGGTTAAGGCTAGGGCTAATAAATTAAATCCTCCTAGGACTAACTGGTGTCGTGGTTTTAATATAGGTATTAGGTTATTCTTTAAGTTTAATATAGTGGCTAGTAAGGAATTTTGTCTTACTATTATTAATTCTTTAGGAGTACAAAGTGAGGTAACTTATAGACACGCTGCTTCTGGCAGCGTCTGCGGTATTATAGAGACGTAGAATTGGTCGTAGGCTGAGCGTCGGTGAAGAAAAAGGCGCAACGTAATATCACGGAACGCGGGCAATGGCTACAAAGCGTATGTATTCGGGGAGTCTACAAGACGTTGCGCGATCGATCGTAAGGGTCGAGGGCGTAAGGAGGTGATATACCCTCGCGTAGCTGACATAAGCTGTACGCGAGGTGTACGCGAGAGCACGGGGTTCTCCTATAGAGGCCCCTGCGGTCGGGTTCCGTGACAGACCTAAAGAAAGTCGAAGCTATAGTAAATTAGCAAGAACTAGAGAACGTTACGCAGTTAAAATCGTTCTTAGGGTTTTATAACTACTATAGGAGGTTTATAGCATAATAGTTAAAAAGTATTAAGCCATTTACAAGGTTAACAAAGAAAGAGAAACTGTGGGTTTAGGGTAGTAAATAGAAAAAGCTGTTCTAGGAACTTAAAGAGTTGTTCACCTAAGAGCTAATCCTTAAGATCTATCAACCAAAGTTAGAAACGGTTGTTGAGACAGACGCATCAGACTTTACACTAGGAGTATACGTGCTACAGAAGCACCAGGACGCATAGCATCCAATAGTATACTATAGTTGGAAAATAACACCACTAGAGTTAAACTACAACATCTACAACAAGGAGTTATTAGGTATAGTTACAGCACTTAAAAAATAGAGAGCATTCTTATAAGGTATAGAGAAACTATTTGTGGTTAAAATAGACTATAAGAACCTTACTAGATTCCTAACAACAAAGAAACTCAACCAAAGACAGGTTAGATGGGCGGAAATACTTATAGAATACCATTTCAAAATTCAGTATACCAAGGGTACAGACAATGCAAGAGCAGATACTCTAAGTAGAAAAGCTAAACTATAAAATAACAAAAAGCTATTAGGAGCTTTATTACAAAAAGATCAAGACAAATTAATTAGGTACAATTACCCAAAAATTACAGCAACTAAGGAAAGTCAGATCTATAAATTACCAAAGAGTAATTAAATATAGAAAATCTAAGAAGTACAGGAGGAGGATCTAGACTTAAAGCAATATAAAAATAGAGAAGCAATATATATGCCTAAGTCTATTACAGAAGAATTTATTAAGGAATTTTATAAGGGAATAATATAAGGACACAATGGAGCTATAGGCTTAGTATTAAGACTTTAAAAGGAGTATATTATTTAAGGAATCTAGGGATTAGCAAGACAAGTTATAAGGAAATATTTAGATTGCTAAAGAAATAAACTAATAAGGCATAAGCTGTATGGAGGGCTACAACCTGTTAAGATACTAGGAAGACCATAGGAGGTTATATTATAGGACTTTATTATTAAGTTACTAAAGTCAAGAGATCCTATTATAGGATAAGATTATAATATAATCTTAGTAATAGTAAACAAGCTAATAAAGTAGGGATACTTTATAGCATGCACTAAAGAGATATTAGTAGAAGACGTCGCTAGAATCTATATAAAGGAAGTATTTATAAGACATAGAGCACCAGATAAAATTATATCGGATAGGGATCTAAGATTTATAGCAGCATTTTAGGAAGTATTTCTGGCAAAATAGGGAGTTCGCGTAGTAACCTCTACAGCGTATTATCCGCAGACGGATAGATAAACGGAAAGACTAAACTAGACACTAGAATAGTATCTAAGGCATTATATTAATTACGCACAAAATAATTAGGTATCGTTATTACCAGTTATATAGTTTGCATATAATACAACACCATAAGAAGGAATAGGGACATTACTATTTAAGGTAAACTACGGGTATAAACCAAAAACATCATTATTACTACGCCAAGTAAAGAAAACGAGTAGCACCGCTAAAGAAAGAATAGAGATATTAATAAATCTTTATACAAACCTTAAAGAAACAGCTAAACTAGTATAAGAAAGGATGAAAAAGTACTATAATACTAAGAGATCTAAGGGACCAGATCTAAAGGAGGGAGATAGAGTATTGCTACTATACAAAAATTTTAAGAGTTAATAACTAAGCAAGAAGTTAGACCATATTAGACTAGGACCTTTTAAAATTGCGTAAAGAATTTTATTAGTTATATATAAATTAAATCTACCAGCCAAAATAAAGATCTACCCTATATAATATGTCGCGATGCTAGAACTAGCATATAGGGATATTAAGCCACCAGTTTATAAGGTAGACATGTATAAAGGACAAGAAGAAGACAAATAGCAAGTTTTAAAGATTATTAGTTATAAGGACGTGGATAATAAAACATAGTACAAAGTAAAGTAAATAGGCTATAGTAAGACTACCTAGGAACCATTAAGCAACCTAGAGAACGCTATAGGAAAGGTACAGGAGTATTAAAAGAAAGTAGGTTAGGCAATATTAACAAAGAAAGATCGCCAAAAAATAAGTTACCTAAGGGGGACCTAAGAGGAGCAATTGCTAAGCTACTTAGAGTTGTTTCCTTTACAGGAGGAGAGCTAGTCCTTTTATTACCTAGCTTAGACAGACCCTATTAAACTAGTTTCTACTCCTTAGAACAAACCTTCTTACGAACATATTTAAGACGTTAAAGATAAGTATAAGCTAGACGTTAAGCTTTAAGGATATATACGGACTCTTCTAAGACACGTTAAACCTTAAGCAGCGTAGAGGCCAGTTTACCGTTAAGTTTCTTAGCGGTAGATTAAACACGAGACCTTATAATAAGTTACTTAGGGAACCTAAAGACTGTTAAGAGTTATAGGACGCGTACACTTAGCGTTAGAAATGGAGCGGACGTTATAGGACAATTAAATATTTGCTTTAGTGCACTCTAAACAAGAGAACGGTTGTTAAGACAAAGGGCTTGCTAGCGTAATATAGATTAACCCCTCTTTTACACAGTAAGAGTATGGAGACGGCATTATCTTACCTAGAGACAAGATTGCAGCAATAGTGCAAGACTGGCGAGCTGTAGAAGAAGAAGAAGAAGCTTTAGGTATAATAAGTAAGGATATTAACTAGACTAATTAAACGGACATTACACCTCTAGTAGACAACTTGGAGATGTTAGGAATCTTTAAGGACAAAGATAAAGAGGAGGGAGATAGTGTTACGGACAGCTTAAGTACAATATTATAACTACTTAGAGAAGAGTTGGAGGAAGCTAGTTAGTTAGTACAGGCACAGTCTAGAATAGATCTGGTGGAACTATATAACGAGGAATAGTAGCCAAGGTTATATAACGTAATCTATATAATCTGTATAATCTGTATAATCTATAATAGAGTAGATAGAGCATACGTACCTTACAAAGCAAAGGGATTTCTTAGGCGTATAGTTATATATTTAAAGGACCACAGTCCCTACCTAGATAGTTCTCTCTTTGTAGTAAATCTTAGAATACAATTAGAGTTAATCTATTAGGCAACTACTCCACCAGTTATTATTACGTTGTTGATACTATTCTTACCTATATACCTAGCCTAATAATAGGACCCACCACATCGGCAAAATATGGTACCCTTTCAATGGCCTCAATGGTTGGTGGTTGACGCAATTGGCGCGCAGTTGAGGTCATTTGGCAACTCGACCAACTAGCCTATATCGTGTTTTTTTAACACGCAGCCTGCGCGTAGCCTATGCGCAACCTACCAGTAATCTACGCATTTGGCAACTATAATTATATTTACCTCTTTTATACTAATAACATATTTTAAATAAATAAAAGCTACTTTAAAGCTATTTATAAGGCTAGTAAAATAAATAATATTATTTTAG
>Ga0307507_10008540_pt1 | contig 14103 bp, 13 predicted proteins | sample 7_EM_MG_FD_207223 | JGI IMG/M metagenome (GOLD analysis project Ga0307507, IMG submission 207223) | Populus trichocarpa ectomycorrhiza microbial communities from riparian zone in the Pacific Northwest, United States - 7_EM | ecosystem: Host-associated > Plants > Roots > Unclassified | place... | reverse complement strand
ACTCCCCATGCCCCCGTCTACCCCCCCCCCCCCCACTCAGCAAATCCCTCAAAACGTACGATATGCTCCGCTCCTTGTTAGCAAACACTAACAAACATTCCCTCACTAGGCAATCCTACCCACCTTTCGTCTCACGCTATGCCACTCCGTCGGGGTCCGTCTCACTCTATCCTTTTGTATATTTTCCTCCGAATTACTTCAAATTAAGCACCGGGTGCTAACAGTCGGGATTCTGTCACATTGGGCCTACCCCATGTAACCTCCCCCGGGCACTCCGCTATTGTGGCTTAGATATGGAGAAACGAGCGGACAAACAGACGGACAATGTGGAGCAGGGCTCGGGTTCGGGTTCGGGTTGGTGAGTGAGCCTGTTTCTGGACTAACAGGCTTGTAGTGGGCCGTCATAGTTGTGAATTCTTGGTTGTGTTTGCTCAATAACTAGAGTAGCTCAGATATCCTATTGCAGGTATCGCAGAAATCACGCGGGAATATGATACATCATGGTGAGCTGAGGTTAGTAAGGAGCTCAGTCTTGCTAATATCATGCTGTGATAGAGAGTCTGTATAGTGTTTAGAAGTTGCTGTTGGTTTTTTTCTTCCAAATCAAACGGGACAGTAAAAAAAACAGTTATCTCTTCTTTTTCCCCTCTCTCCACTTTTCCTTCTGCTAACATGTTAATCCCAGAGCCCCCCCTATGATAGGGAGCGTGTAGGCTTAGAGTCAGATTCCGCCACTTCCCATCATAACACGTCTCATCTACGTTACTCTACAGCCTTGCTGATGAAGGCCAATATTTTCAGTCTGCCTCACATTTCCTATAGGGCAGGGTTTCTCGAATTCTCCTTCCTGCTCTACGTTCTGGATGGGTGGGTGGATTGCTCGGTAGTAAGCTCATTGTGAGTGGGAAACTGCAATGGGCCCCTGGGCTTCCTCCTACTTTGCATAGGGGGTGGTTGGCTCTTGAACGCCTTAACCACGGCGGGGATATATACCCCTTTTGTGCTACTAAGCATTTGATACATTATCGGAGCGGATATCCTCACGAGAAGAGAAGAAGGGTGAAAAACACTCGGAATATTGATGAAAAAAGGTAGTGAGAAAGACAAGATTTGAGAAGGGGGCAGTCACAAATCATACGAAGGTGGGTGCATAGTACGACCTAAAATCGTCAGGTATGATGCCAATACATTAATAAACGTATGGCAATAGAGGACTATAATTCACCACTTTGATAACCTAACTTAAGCTATTGCATTGAACTTCCGGCCCAAGACGAGCCAAAAGCACAGACTGTCACCCGGGCCTCCAACATCAACTCCCAACTCCCAACTCCCAACTTACCTATTCCACCACAGCTTCCTTCCAGCAAATATAGTCCTTCCCAGTAATTGCATTTGATCGATATATAACAAAAGGCGTCAAATCGCAGCATTACTAACCCCGATACAAACACACCATATATATACACTACTTAAGCAGCACATCCCTTTCATCCATCCTTCCTAAACGGGATTCCCAAGGTGTAAAGTAAATTGAATTGGACAAAAAAAAAAGATTAAATACCGTCAAGTCCACATGATATTTATATGGTGGGTATGAAGAAAGGGAGGTAATGTTATAGTATGAGTCGGTGCATGCGCTTCGCGCTTATAACAAAAGGAGGGAGATGGGAGGGGGGAAGGGGGAAGGGAATGTATATTGTGCTTGCCCTAGGGCGAAATCTTTGACGTGAATCTCACTGAATCGTTTGGTGGGATTGGTTATCTGTTGTACTGTATTCACCACGTGTAATGTGGAGGGTACTGTACTGCACGGTACAGTGCGTGTTATGAATGATTGATGCTAGTATGAGATATTATTCTTGTGCCATGGAACGATGAAATGATGATTGAATAAAATAAAAAGGATATCGCGAGTAGCTCAGAGCATCTCTGCCAAGAGGGGGGGGGGAAGAGAAAAGAAGAAAAACAAAGAGAATAAATAAATAAATAAATAAATAAATAATATTCACATGGGTTATAAACTCAGATATCATATACTCAACATACGGATATAAAAAAGAAAGAGCAGATTGGTTTACGACATAACATCCCAGAACGCCCCACACTTCACCAGCGGTGGTGAATCCGCAGCAAAAGGCTGCCAAACCTACCTCTGCCCCTCAGCATCTGCCGCCGCCGTCGCCGCCGTCTTCTTCGATGAGCTCTTCTTCGCTCTAAAACACAGACTATACCACCACGAATTAGTCACAAATTGGATAACAGGAATAGGAAAGGAGACCCACAATTCGGCCCTTGACCCCCCCCTCAACCCTCCCAGAATCTTCTTCATCCCGCCCAATCCCTCTCTCAGCCCCAACCTAGCCTCCGCATCACTTCCGCGGTCCAGCTCGACATAAACCCCCTGCTGGAGCTCCGAAGCGCGTGGCGTATTGTACTGGCTCAGCGTCTGATTGACAAACTCCACGTCCAGCGCGGCCTGGAGGAGCTCACCGAGGGAGAACTTGCGGCGCTGCTTGAAGGCTTCTAGGAGTTCATTGGATATGGACTCGAGGAGGTATGAGAGGATGGGGTGTGTTAGTGATGCCGCTGTGGTGGTTATTTGCGAGTGGACGAGGACCAGGGATAGCAGGGCCGTGTAGATGTATGGGCGCACGGTGGTTGCGAGTTCCCCCGGTGGGGGGGGCCAGGAAGGGGAGAGGACACCGAGGCGGATGGTGTCTGAGAGGGAGGATACGAGGGGCTTGGTGTATTCTTCGAAGAGCTGGGCGTCGATTTGGGATTGGGCGTCTCGGATTGTCTGTTTGGGTACTTAGCTTTGTATTTCATGGTTTTAATAAGGAGAAGTACCTTGCTCTCATCAGTCAACTTGACCGAAAACGCGTTTTCAAAAACGCCTATTAATTCAGGCACTACGTCGTTCCTGAGTAATTGGAGATTGCTTAGCGTCAGCAAGATTCGGACATTTTTATCCTTCGAGTCAACAGAATACGCCGTCAAATTCCTCGGCGCGACACTAGTGACGGGACTCGCAAGATCCGTCTGATTCTCGTTCCAGGCATCCAAATCAATGGGCTTTTTGGCATTCTCAACCATGCCTTGAAGTGACTTGTAAAGCGATCTCACAAATTGCGCACGAACATGTGAGAGAAGTTTGGCAGATGGCGGAGGCTGTAGAAATCGCGTCAACAAGCAATATGAGGAGGGTAGGAACTGATGCACATACGATAACACTGCTATCACTCCTCACAACCTTATCCAAGTATACGATAGCTTGCATACCGCCGATGACCTCCCTCTCGAATGCTCCAAAAAGCCCAGGCATTCTCGTAACATCCCTATTATCACCTGCCCTCGTCCAATCCTCCAAGAACTTGCAATTCCCAGCGTCTTTCAACCAAGCTGCACACACTGCCACGACCGCCCGTTCTCGACTCCCGGAGACAATCGCTCGGAATCGTTCAGCGATGTCAGTTCGCCCAAAGCGACCAACCATCTCGCATATAGCTACAGATGCATTTCCCGTGAGTACTAGTATCTTGCCCATGTAGTACACTCCGCTCAAACTGTTTGTCCCCGGGGGCACAAAGGCGTAAGCCTCACCCTCGTCCTTCTGAACTTGCACCCCGGGCGTAACAGAATCTGACGGCGGGAAGATAGGATCCTGTCCAGAGGCGTTTGCAGACAGGGGGGTTGCCGGAATTGGGGAATACATGGCGCTGATGTCCTCAATAGGTGGTTCCATGTAAAACTTGGCAAGGCAATCCCTAATCATTATGGCCAACTCGCAGATCCCTTCCTGAAGTTTTCTGACATTGTCAGGCTCGAGGCGATGGTGCTTGCGAGATTGGTCGTCGATGCCGATGGGAAGAAGGTTATCACCGTCAATGAAGGATTGCGCAGTTTTTTGAAATGATAAAAGTTCTCCTACGAGTCCAGATGAAGGTGATAGGAGGGCTGATAGGGAAGAGTATACTAGCTCCCAGAAGGATGCTATTAGGTGAGTATCTAGGGATTTTGAAGAATCAACATAAGCCCGGCGGGAAGGAGACCGAAGGTGATGCGCAACAGACTTTGGTGACGGCGATGGAGCTTCCGCAACTTTGCGGCGAAGAACTTGAAAGAGGCAAGATCGTTAGAGTAACTTCCTTATATACGGAGTGTAGTAACAAACCCTCTATCTCTATCCTTGACCTCTCGAAAATAGTCGTAATCTTATTCTTGAGATAATCATAGCGGCTAAGAAGCCAAAGCCAAACAGGGTTATCATCAACACCCAGCTCTAACAGAATACCGATAAGCTCCATATGTAAATTGCCTTCAGTCGGGCACTCGACCAACCGCTTCCATGTGTCTCGTTTAAAGTCCTCAATCACAATCATAATCTCCGCCCACATAGTCTCCGCAATGACCAATTGATGTACATGGTCTTCTTTAACAGGTGCCGTACTGCCCGTGGGAAGAAGCTTTCTAGACTCCTCAAGGAAGCTCCGAGCTTTTTGGTACTCCTCTACCAAAGATTCATAATCCTTCCGCCTAATGCATTCCGACAAATTACCCGGCATCTCAAGCATTGCTCTATGCTTCTCCAGCACGGTCAGAGCCAATCTCAATCCCTCCTCTCTCCCCCGGCCCCTCATCGCCGGACCGAACACCTCATCCGCCTTCGCCCCAGCGTCGTTCAGATTGCCCCTGATCTTCCCAACGCCCCATTCACTCTCCTTGTCCTTATCCAGGAACGAGTTCTCTTTCATCTCTTTGTAAACACCCTCGATAGTACCCTTTGCGGCGACGAAGCGATCAAAATTCGACTCGACTAAAAGCTTTAGAGAACCTGATTTCTGGGCGATGGAGGTACTCAGGTAATTGAGGCCCTGCTGCAAAGCCGGAGACGGGGTAGTAGCGTGAACGTCGCGCAGGAAAGCAGTCGGCGAGAACGTCTTTGAAGCTACGAGGTAGCGATTACCTATCATATATTACTGCCTGTTAGAGTTTAGCTAGCAAAAGGAGTAAAGAGAAACTAACGTAACCGCACATTATCCTTCACCGGCAATCCCCTCTTCTTAAGCACACGCACGACCGAGTTTGCTATTCCCAGTGGGTCCGGTTCGTCCTCCGGTACTACCCCGGTAGAATACACATCGCCGCCCACGAGGCCCCTCAGAGACGCGGCTATCCCCTCCTCTTGAAGGATGGAGTAGCGGGAGGTCGACGCCCGGGATTGCTGCCGCTGGATGATTTGGGCCTCTTCGATCGGGTCGGACCAAGTTTCGGGAAAGGGGTTCTGGAGTCGGTAGTGCGTTAGCAGAGCCGCTTCGGCTCGGGGGTCACCCATTACTCGGTCAGCTGTTGGTAGATTTGCGGAATTAGGTGTGTGTGTGAATGGGGGTTGAGGGTTTATGGTGGTACACACGTTGGGGGGGGGGCGGTATGGCAGCTTGCTTGCTTGCTCGATGAATTGGGAGAAAGCTCTGGAGGCTTGGTACGTGTACACTCTCATCTAATCTAATCGGTGATCGCTAAGGGTTAGGGATAGAATTGAGCCCGCTTTCACAATTTTTGCTCATCTGGAGAACTATTGGAATTAGGGCAATTAGCCATCTACAATTGGCTATGGAGATTGCAGAAACCACTCGTGGGTGTTGATAATAGTCTTTCGAGGTCATAGTAAAACCCTTTTCCTGAATCCCTGTAGAGCTCATCCGCATCAACGATTGATTGTTCATGAAGACCCACAACAAACCCGAGATACACCTCCGGTTGGTATGCAAAACATCAATAACCAGAGCAAAAGCATACCCGGGAAAGCCCCGTCCCTCCGGAAGCAAAAAGAGATACTATGCCCCTTCCTCACAGTAGCCCTCGTTTCACACCCCATTCCATACCCCTCACTGTATGTGTGACAGGGTAACACCCCCACCAAAAGTTACCCGCAGCAAACTCTCCCCACCACATATTTCCCCTCGACCAATTTTCCAGCATCAAACCCAGCACCAGCACACCTCCCCATCCAATCACCACCACAACCCGCCTCGAGAAACAGGACAATGCTAAAAGCCACCTCCCGCGCAATCCGCGCGCGCAACCAAGCGACGCGCAAGCTCGCCCGAATGCGGGAGCACAACAAGCGCATGCGGATAAAAGAAGCTATGGGAATCCGCACGCAGATCCAACGCGTTGCACGCACAGACCAGAAGCAGTCGCGGCGGGAGGCAAAGGAGGACCGGATGCTGGGGCCACTGGCGCCGCGGCGGGCGATGACCTCGGCGGAGGCGGACGAGATGAGCGCGGTCGCGGGCGAGCGGGCACGGGCTTTGCCGATCAGGAAGGAAGAGCGGGTCAAGTATTGGAACATCGTGGCGGGTGATAGGGTCGTTGTCTTGGCCGGGGCGGATAGGCATAGGATTGGGGTTGTCAAAAGTGTGGATAAGGCGACGGCTACGCTGATGGTTCAGGGGATTAATATGGTTGGTTTGAGTTTTTCTCTCGCATGGGGAGAGGGCTAACAGCTGGATGGATGGAGTTAGGCACCAATGAAGATCCCAGATGCAGTGTTTGAATTGGATACCAAGCAGCAGAGGATCTACCATTCCGAACTCCCCATAAGCTACCACGACGTCCGTCTCGTCTACCCCCTCCCCGACCCCGCCACGGGTGCCCTCCGCGATACTATAATAGCAAACATCGAGATGTCCAAAATCTGGCACAACAAGGACGGGACCTCCTCCTGGAAACGCCTCGTGCCAGGAATGGAAGGCGTCGTGATCCCCTGGCCGCCAAAGGAGAAACCAAAATATGTTGACCACCCCGGGGACACACGGATAATGGATGTGGAGATGCCCAGTTACTTCCCCACGTTGCTTATCCCGCCATTCCCGCTAGAGGTCATCGACGAGCTCAGAAACAAGTACTCCAAATTTAGGATCCGTCACGATCCCGTGTGGGTCGCGAAGAAGGAGGCTGAGGACGCGGCGCAGAAGGCCAAGGATGGGGAGCGCATATTAACCGCGGTCCAAGAGCTCAATCGGAAGTTGAGGAAGGAGAGGAAGGCGCTGGGTCCGCCCCAGTTATCAGATTCGGACTTAGAGTATATTGGACGGGTTATGGCGCAGAATCGGCCACAGCTTTTGGGAAATCTACCGCCTGTATCACCGCCGCCGCCGACCCCGTCGGCACCGGAGATGACGGCCTAGGTTGGCATAGGCTTTTCGGGATGGACAGATGGACACCTAGAAGCATGAGGAACGCTTGGGAAAAAGGTGGACTTTGTTCTTTTCAGTACACTATCATGAGGAAAGGATGTGGGGTCCGGTGCACATTTTTGTGAATAAAACTTTGGGGGAGGGGAGGCCTTGTTGTGACCTGCCATCAAGGCACCTAAAAATGATTGCTCTTACCCATCGCTCATTCTCTCTTTTTTTTCTTTTCTTTTCTTTTATAGTCTTGAGGAAAGGGGTTTGATCTGATCTTGCTGTTGAAAGGAAACAGTGGTTACGATCCAGCCAGTAGCATGCAGGTAGCATCCATGTATAAAAGCCCGGCTTAGCTCGTTCGCAAGGGCACAATGTATGATAGAGACAGTATACACACTCAGGGCTAAATGGGAAAAAGAAACGGCATAGATAGAATATGGAAGCCGACAATCCGCATAACGAAAGGAAATAATTTTGTTTTGATGTGCACCCAACTACAGAAACTCCTCGTCATCTGAACTGACTATAAAGGATCAACCCCCTAGGCAAAATAAAGAAGAAGAAAATGCAGTGCCAATGGATGGAATAATTTTGTTTTTTGATGCACTGATGAACGATAGGCCTGGCTCTCTGGGCCAAGGGGAAAAAAAATCCAAAATCGAAAAGGGGGGTATGACACAGGCCGAGAAAGAGGTATAACAATGCAGGCAACTAATGACTGGGAAACAAAAGACTCCCCGGCACCGCCGCTAAGACTCCTAGTACAAAAGGATGAAAAATGAAACCACCAGGGCAATATCCTCGCTATTTCTGACATTGCGACGATCGTTAAAGCATTTCAACAGGCATTAGAAAGAACCCCCTCAACTCCTCAGCACCTTAAACTAGTGGTCCTAGCAATCACGGTTGGCTTTGGGGTTCTATCGTCTTTGCCTGCGCTCTGCATCGGGGTCATCATATTGCCACTGTCTGCCAACAGCCTTTGCCGTACCAATGCCGTCACCAGCGATTCTGATACTAGATTCTTGTGGCTTCTCAGAAGTTTGCTCATCGTACGCCCAGCTCCTCCCGGTGCTCTTCCTAATACCCATTCCGTCACCAGCAATTCTGATTCCCATAGGCTTAGCCTCACCACCGAATCCGGCAAAGAAATCACCATCATCCTCATCGGGGCTCTCGTGTTCACCCCAATGAGCATTCATCTGTTTCACAGCAGCCTTGCGGCTAGCAGTAGGCTCTTTTTGTCTTGCTGCGTGACTTCCCGCAGGAGAATTGTCGGTGATTTCAAACTGGGAGACATTGCCACGTTTATCTGGAATAGGGGCGGCGGAGACCTTTGAGCGTGGCTCTGGCGTATCTTCATCTTTGATCGTGAAGTGGGTTTCGGTATTCTGGCGAGACAGAGAACCAAAGTTCTTATTGCTTCTGATAGGTTGAGTTTCTTCTGGTTGCTCATCTCCGTCCCATCCAAAGTGTCTCACATCGTCCTTGCGGATCTTTAGGGGTTTCTTTTCTGGGGTAGTGAAGTCCTCAAATGCCCAAGAAGACCCATGCTGACTGCGCTTAGAGAGAGGGGTTTTGGCAGGGGGAACAGACGCTGCAGGCTCATCGGAAAATTCAAAGTGTTCATACTTTTTCGAGTCAACAGAAACCTTGCGCTCAACCTTCTTTTGAGTCGGATAGTTTGTCTCGACCGATTCGCCATTACCAATCTCAAATGTTCGGCCAGGGGTGAAAGTACTACGGGCTTTCGGTAGAACCGGGCCGGTATCATGAGAGTGCTCTCCGGCAAGGATTTCCCCAAGATCACGGGAAGGGGGCTTTGCAGAACTACGGGGCGAGACTCTAGGATGATCAACCGCCTCGCGCTCATCATCAGATTCATGCGGGGTGAAGAGAGCAAGACTAGCATGGGGATCGCGAGTAGGATGATCAATCTTGCTACTGTTTGAACCACCTCTGCTTCGCGTGGCCTGAACACTACTGCCGTTGCTATCTGATGAGGGCGGTACAGAGGCTGGGATACCAGACATCGAGGTTGCAATGAGCCTGCATTGCTCACGACCGTCTTTAATAGGCCAATTCCTCCCATTGCGACCAATAACCCCAAGTTGTTTGAGAACGTTGGACTGGTCCCAATGAATGCGAATTTGCTTGATAAGCCCATTTTCAAAGTGTACGAAATGAACCTGCACAAAACGTTAATTTTGTGCCAACCACATGGGAGTCAATGGAAACGGCAATGATAGATAGGGAGGACAGGAAGCTGACGCCAAAATCACTCTGACAGGAAGTTTCCACTTACAATTGGAAATGTGACAATTTGATCAGCCAAGAAATTATCATCCATTGCCGGGAGATAGTTTCCACCGTTCTTAACGAACTCCAACTCGGTCTCGACCTCAAGAACCAAGCGATCAGAAGTTTCAACGGCTGAAAGGACCTTTTCCATACGCTTCTTAAGAAGATTTGGCTCACGTTTGAGGTACTTCATAATCGTCTCCGTTGAGCTAAGTGTGATAAGAGTGGTAATATAATGCATTGAAGGCGAAGCGGAAAAAGCCTCTGCCGAGGGAGAGGCGAGAAACCTCGAGTAGGTTTGTTGAAGGGACATAGCTTTAGAAGAGGGAAAAAAGAAACTTGGGATATCTTCTCGAAAACGGCACCAAAGCTCAAATAAGGCCTATATAAGAGGTTTAGGAAACAGCGGGGTCGCTGACAACGAGACCTCCGTGAATCAGGAAGTTTTGTTTGTCGATTTGCGCAAGACCGGCCAGCTGAAAATAGGGTGTGCAGAAAGCAACCAGAGAAGTGAAAGCAGCAAGAAGTGAATTAACAGCGAGGATTGTTAAGTTAAGAAGCGAAGAGCACGCAGCAGAAAGGGGCAACTAGGGAGTGATGAAAAGAATTGGAGTGTGGAGAGGAGGAAAAGAGGAAGGGGGAGAAAACGAAAACAATCAAAAAGGAGAGTGTAAGCACAAGGGAAACCCGTGATGGAAGGGAGGGTTAGGGATGATACGCCAAGGTGCCGTGTTGGCTAGCGCCGCATGTTCCAGAGGAGAAAGCAGCAGCGATGCAGTGATGAGAACCGCTTTCGGTCATAGCCTATCCATTGCAAGCTACCGTACAAGTACGGTACTTCATAGTGACCCTACACCAAGTACCGGTACTCGAGTAAAGATACCGTGTGGCTTCCCCCGCCAGTAAAGAATACATTCAAGAACGCAGGTACCCCTGAAGGACCCATTTCAAAGGGACCATCACACTTCGTCGCTAGGCCCGAACCAACTCAGCCCACAATGAGGAGAAGAGCACTGCGCGACGCACCTTCCGTGACCAACGGAATATATTCGGAGGGAGATACGGTATCTTCCAAACCCACCAAAGTCGATTGGCAAATGTGTTCACCCACCCGTCTCAGCAAAGAAGGAAAAATGGGGAAAAAGCCAAGACAAAAGTGACAGCCCTGACTCAATTCTCCCCCTTGCTTGTGCTTGCATTTAAGCTGTTGTAACACTTGGGGGTCGGTATGAGGTTGTTATGATCCACCTAAAACCATGAATAACGCGATCGATTACCGGCAACAATACACTGTATCCCCGGCTCCCTACAAAAGAGTCATTCTTAGCACTCTACCGGTATTTGGCAACCTTCTCACAACAACATCCTGGAATGCTTAAATCGGTTTCGAGTGACAAGTCGTGATACGGGATCGGCACTTTTTCCCAACCCGCAATAAGCTTTTGCTGGTTCGCCCCGCTATGAAACACGGTTTCGGAAGCTACAAGTACTGTACCGTACTATACCAAGGATGTCTCACAAACAAATAACTTTGGTTGATTGAGAAAGCCAAATCTCCACGCTGCGCAAAAAAAGATCCTTTTCTAAATCGCATCGGCTAGTATTGTGGTGCGGGGCATCTCTTTTTGGTTTATGCCATATAACGGAACTGTCATGCGACAGCGGTCATCTGGCCTCTGTTATGATATGACAGGTTCAGGTGTAATAGGGGTAAGTCCAGATCAGATAAATTGTCAAGGCTTCTTGCCTGCTCTGCAACTTCCCCTCGCCCCTTACCTGCGAGTACCATGCATAGCGGCAAGAAGAAGACGCCATGCTAAGGCTGAATTATCAAGCTGTGTTTACTTTTTGCTTCCTTTCCTTTATTTGCGAGTCTTTGTGAACCATACAGTATCATACCGGGACCTGTGCGGAGCTCCATCTCGATAATTTTATTAGGCACACAGGCCACGGAGCGCTCTGTTTGCTTGTTGTTGTGGAGTGTGGGGTGTCATTTATTTGGAGCGAAACACCCCGCTACGGCTGGGGGACAAACTTGGATGTCCTGGAAACGTGTCTGATAGGGTGATGCTGTGCGGTGTTAGCATTGGTTCTTGCGGTGGCGGTATTTTTGCCTTAAGAACTGCGATAGAATCTAAATACAATAGGCCCAAATGAAACAACAAAACAAGGGTACGGATTACGCTTGATAGGCGAATAGTGTGCAAGTAATTCAAGGTGAATAGTTGCCTAAACCTCCTCCAAAGTACAGTGCCTTCAGGCCTCTGTAAGGACTACTCCCCTAAGATCCAAGTAAGGTCCCCGTATTTATCTGGTTCTAATAGCTCTAGCTCACTTGATAGATGCCTAAGCATACGTGTTGTCCATAACTATGGCGTCTTTACATTTATCAAGCTACGTGAATCTTCGGAAACAGTGTCCTATAGAAAACTTGTTTACTCGACTACGGAAGGCCGTCACCCTTAGGTATTCTAGAATCATTAGTTGGCTCGATGCCGGCGGGGGCACTGGAATGCAGTAAGAACCCGAACAAGCGGACATGTGCTGGGTGGTCCAAAATTTCCTTCTCTGGGGGAGGGGCGAAAGACACCAAAAAAACTTCTCTCCGAGACCGGACCTTACTAGGAGAGGCAGCTCCAACGACCTACTCTAGCACGTGGTCTTAAAAGTAAAGTTAGGTCTAATAAATAAGAAGGCCACGAGGTCTATACTTGAGCTTCGGGGATGAGTGAATAGTAGCATCCAGTTTTCCGAACGCTTACACTTCCTTTTTCAATGCCCTATCGAAATCAGGATTATAGGTAGGGCCTATAGTCACACTCCGGGAGCTTGCTATATATATTTCAAAGGAGAAAGGCCACCAATTGAGCACAAACCCTTCGATTCCCTATCATGCCGTATACTAGGCGACATTCGACGATGCCAGGATAATAGATTATTGTTGATCCTAGAGGTCGTGGTGTTGTAAAAGGTGGAACAGTTGAACTGTAGACAATACCGGAGGCTTCAAGAGAGCGAAACTTGAGGACTTCATTCTATCAGAGGGCCGGAGTGACCGACTATTTATGCAGCGAAGCAGCAGCGTAAAATGGCAGTGGAAAAGAGATTGAAGGAAACAAATACGGAACCCAGGAGAAAATGAATGAGAACACCGTTGCCCACTTGTTCAATTGATCGAGCAATGACATGGGAGAAGAGGTAAGCGGGACAAGCTGAGCTCGGACAGCTTCAAACCGAGACTAAATAATACTGACCGGCTTTATCGTACTCAAAGACGTAGAAAGTACGAATACATATCAGAAAGTGCTATCTCAGCAGTAGTGTCGGAGGTCACACAGAAGAGGCTGGAGTTGAAGCGTGAAGTAATGGGGCCGATCGATGAAAGAAAGAGAGAGAGAGAGGGAGTTGCTGTTATGCATACTCGTCTATAGACACGCCTGAGACCGCCGTACTTATAGCAATCTGTAGCATGAATATACATCACTATGACTCCTGTCATTTTCTAGATCCTCATGTCTCAAGCGGCTTGGCGACTGGCCGGACATAGCTGCACCTATCATCACATTGAGGTAATACTTCCAACAAGTAGTGTTGGAAATCACAGTGTATGGCCGCACTTGATGCGGGATGTGCCCGCACTTCAAGGCCGCACTGGTACGCCTACGCACTATTCAAAGGACGCGCAAGCTATGAAAAGTTTTCACATCCTTGTCTTTCTTTCCTTCCTGTCCTTTCTCTCTCTTCTTTCTTCCTTAACACAACTTTCCTCAAGTCTTTCCTTTCATCAACTCTTCACAAAAAATCATGGTCTTCATCTCCACTTAATACAAACTTTGTGTCTCCACTTGAGCCGTTCCACTCCACTGCGTAAAGTCCTCACTGTTAATCATTACCTCCGCATTGAATATTTTCAACGTTATAGAAACCTCAAAACACGAGTGATGAATGATGACTACTCGGTCACGTATAAAATAATTCGGACTCTTGGAGACGAGACGGGTATCATACTGCGGGGGAGAGAATTCAGTTCACAGGGTTTTTGATGAATACACTCATTCATGTGTGTAGCGTAGTGAAAAGTTTTCATGGACTGTTTTTCCTTTACCTGCTTCTTAAGAGCGTAAGGGAGTAGAGAGGAACACGACAACAACGAAGACGGAGCATCGACATCCTTCTGCGTGAGAAGGCTAACTTACCAGTATGACAGGAATTGATTTGCTTTTCTTGTGAGCACTCAACCGGCTGCAATCCTGAGCCAGAATAGAATAGGTACAGTGGCCATACTCTGTGGAGGTGCTAGACTGTAGCCCTTTTCTTGGATCGCAAAGGATTGAGCTGTATGATAGCTCCTTTCTTCAATCCTGCCCATGGATCACGTGTGCGACCCTTGTCTGAACCTTTTGCGAAACTGTTCCCATCCTGACTATGTACTCGAGTGCATCTCCATCTGGGATTGGACCGATCTTGGCCTTTTAGCACTAATAGAGGGATCCAGCAGTGAGACAAAATCCCTGCAGAAAGTGTTGTAACCACAGCAACGGTTATGAATAGGGGATAGTTGATTGTCAAGTATCTGAATTTGGCATTTTCGGCAGGGATAGGGAACATC
>Ga0307507_10008539_pt1 | contig 14105 bp, 5 predicted proteins | sample 7_EM_MG_FD_207223 | JGI IMG/M metagenome (GOLD analysis project Ga0307507, IMG submission 207223) | Populus trichocarpa ectomycorrhiza microbial communities from riparian zone in the Pacific Northwest, United States - 7_EM | ecosystem: Host-associated > Plants > Roots > Unclassified | place... | reverse complement strand
TCTATGCGCAGAGCTTCGTGCAGAGCCTCTGTACGCAGAGCTTCGTGTAGAGCTTCGTGTAGAGCTTCGTGTAGAGCTTCGTGTAGAGCTTCGTGTAGAGCTTCGTGTAGAGCTTCGTGTAGAGCTTCGTGTAGAGCCTTATATAGAGCCTTATGCAGAGCCTCTAAGTAATAAAACTATATAAGATTGTATAAGATTATATTAGATAATATATAATAGTTAAATATATAGCATATAACTTTACCTTAATTGTATATCAAGAAATATATAGTTACCTTTTAAAGTTGCTAAGTAGGTTAACTGCGTATTAAGAAACATATAGTTAGCTTTTAAAGTTATTAAGTAGGTTAACTGCGTATTATTTAACTTTTAAAGTTACTAAGTAGGTTAATTGCGTGTTAAGAAATATATAGTTAGCTTTTAAAGTTATTAAGTTAGTTAAATTATGTGTTAAGTTAGTGTATAATTACAGCACCTGTCGTACCAAACGCGTGCTTACGCGTACGGTACACCAACTACGCGTTTACGCGTTCGGTGCACCAACCACCCGCTTACGCGTCTAGTGCACCCCTGAAGCACTGACTAATCAGGGGGAGGTCGCATTAGTATATAGACCACATAGTCTGCTTTAATACAAGAGACAGTCACCACTATCCCAAAGAGCATATAATACTATACGTATTTCGTGCCCCGGGATACAACTCACTTGTGCTATTAAGTTAGTACAAACACTAATTAGTAAGCGCGCATAGATTAGCAATTACTTAACACCTCCTACTAAGTGATATACAACAGCGACCACCTATTTAGACTCCTAGTACGACCTGCTAGAAGGTCGGAAGTTGGGGATTACGGACCTATTACTAACTCTATATACTTATTCAAGTCTTAGTACGGTTTACTGGAAGTTTATAGACGCGAATATAGACCTTTATGGAACCCCCTACCCTCCTACAAACCACTACGGACCCGTCAATTGATTTTACGGACTGTTATAAGACCTTATGGAAACCCCCTACCCTTCTATAAACCGTTATGGACATTAACTGCCTTTATGGACCACTATAAGACCCCTTCCACCCACCACGTACTATACTACACTATATAGTATGGCAGACCTAAGGAAGCAAGTTGATGAAGGCTAGGAAAAGTGGAGGTAGGGAGCTAACCTTACGTCCATACCTAACGTTAACAACTATATCAAATTCAAAGTTCTTAAATACAAATATTTTAAGCTCATAAACGTTAACCTATGGGAGCAATACTAGGAAGACTTTGCGGACTTTATAAAAGCTATCTTTAAAGTATATAACCCTACTACTATCCGTAACCTATGGACCCTCTTATATAACCAAGGTGTATGGGTTAAAAGGAATAAATAAGTTACTATTGCATAGTTCTTATACAACACAATATATAAGAAGGACTAAATAGAATGGACTAAAGAGAAAATCTTAGACCAGTTTTAAGAAATTAAGGAACTCTTTACTTCTTCTAAACTTAATATAATTGCTAGCCTTATACCTAACCCACTTAACCAAACTTGTCCTATAAACCTAAGTAGTTTCGGAATTAATCTTATGGGCTAAAGTACACCTAGTATCCAAGTTATGGACCATAATACCCACGTAACCTAAATTACGGACTATAATACCTGTAACGGAACCTTGTAGTAGGAACTACGGTGGGTTCTATTATTAGGCTAGGTATATAGGTAAGAACAAAACAACAACATAATAATAACTGGTGGAGTGGTTGCCTAATAGATTAACTCCAATTGTATTCTAAGATTCACTATAAGGAGAGAACTATCTATGGTAGGGACTAAGGTCCTTTAAATACACAACTATACGCCTAAGAAATCCTCTCTTGTACGTGAGGTACGTGTTGTCTGTATTAAATATAACGTCCTTCTCGTTTAACGTAGTTAACGCGTTCAACACTATATAACCTCAGTTACCATTTCTTGTTATATAGTTCCACCAGATCCATTCTAGACCGTACCTATATTAACTAACTGGCTTCCTACGACTCTTCTCTAAGTAGTTATAACACCGTACTTAAAGCGTCCGTAATACTATCTCCCTCCTCTTTATCTTCGTCCTTAAAGATTCCTAATATCTCCAAGTCGTCTACTAGAGGTGTAATGTCCGTTTAATTAGTCTAGTTAATATCTTTACTTATTATACCTAAAGCTTCTTCTTCTCTTTCCTAGGTTAAGCGTTGCCTTTGTACGGTCTCCTCCATACTATTACTTAGTAAAGTGATGGTAATTCCTCGCTCAAGGTGTGCGAAAGAGGGGTTAGTCTATATTACATTGGTAAGTCCTTTGTCTTAACAACCCTCCTTTTACTCTAAGTATACCAAAGCAAACGTTTAATTGTCCTATAATGTTCGCTCTGTCTCTAATGCTAAGTATGCGCGTCCTATAACTCTTAATAGTCTTTAAGTTCCCTAAGTAACTTGTTATAAGGTCTCGTGTTTAATCTACTACTGTAAAGCTTAATAGTAAGCTAGCCTCCACGCTACTTAAGGTTTAATATACCTTAGAAGAGTCCGCACACGTCCTTAAAGCTTAATATTTGGCTTATGCTTATCTTTAATGTCTTAAATATATTTATAAGAAGGTCCGTTCTAAGGAGTAAAAACTAGTTTAATAGGGTTTATCTAAGCTAGGTAACAAAAGGACTAGCTCTCCTCCTATAAGGGAAACAACTCTAAGTAGCTTAGCAATTACTCCTCTTAGGTCCCCCTTAGGTGACTCATTCTTTAGCGATTTTTCTTTGTTAATATTACCTAACCTGCTTTTTTTTAATACTCCTATACCTTTCCTATAGCGTTTTTTAGGTTGCTTAGTAGTTTCTAGATAGTCTTACTATAGCCTATCTACTTTACTTTATACTATGTTTCGTCGTCTACACCCTTGTAATTAATAATCTTTAAAACTTACTATTTGTCTTCCTCTTATCCTCTATATATATCTGCCTTATAGACTAGTGGCTTAATATTCCCGTATACTGGCTCTAGCATTGCAACGTGTTATATAGGGTAGATTTTTATTTTAGCTAGTAGGTTTAACTTGTATATAACTAATAAAATTCTTTACTTGACTTTAAAAGGTCCTAGTCTAACGTAGTCTAATTTCTTACTTAGTTGTTAACTCTTAAAATTTTTATATAGTAGCTATACTTTATCTCCCTCCTTAAGATCTGGTCCCTTAGATCTCTTAGCATTATAGTACCTTTTTATTCATTCTTGTACTAGTTTAGCTGTTTCTTTAAGGTCTATATAAAGATTCATTAACATCTCCATTCTTTATTTAGCTGTGCTACTTGTCTTTTTTGCTTAATATAGCGATAATAATGTTCTTAGCTCGTATCCGTAATTTGCCTTAAATAGTAATGCCCCTATTCCTTCTTGCGGTGTTATATTATATGTAAACTATATAACTGGTAATAATAATACCCAATTATTTTATGCGTAATTAATATAATGCCTTAGATACTACTCTAGTATTTAGTTTAGTCTTTCCGTTTATCCGTCCGTCTGCGGATAATATGCTATAGATATTACTGCGTAAACTCCTTATTCTGCTAGAAATACTTCTTAAAATACTGCTATAAATTTTAGATCTCTATCCGATATAATCTTATCTAGTGCTCTATGTCTTATAAATACTTCCTTTATATAAATTCTAGCGACATCTTCTGCTAATATCTCTTTAGTGTATGCTATAAAGTATCCCTACTTTATTAGCTTATCCACTATTACTAAAATTGCGTTATAATCTTATCCTATAATAGGATCTCTTAACTTTGGTAACTTAATAATAAAGTCTTATAATATAACCTCCTATAGTCTTCCTAGTGTCTTAATAGGTTGTAGCCCTCCATACGGCTTATACCTTATTGGTTTATTTCTTTGGTAATCTAGATATTCCTTTATAACTTATCTTACTAGTCCCTAAATTCCTTAAATAATATACTCCTCTTAAAGTCTTAATACTAAGCCTATAGCTCTATTATGTCCTTATATTATTCCCTTGTGGAATTCCTTAATAAATTCTTCTATAATAGACTTAGGTATATATATTACTTCTCTATTTTTATATTACTCTAAGTCTAGATCCTCTACCTATATTTCTTAGATCTTCTATATTTAATTACTCTCTAGTAATTTATGGATCTGACTTTCTTTAGTTACTATAATCTTTGGATAATTATACCTAATTAATTTGTCTTAATTCTTTCACAATAAAGCTCCTAATAGCTTTTTATTACTTTATAGTTTAGCCTTTCTACTTAGAGCGTCTGCTCGTGCATTGTCTATACCCTTAGTATGCTGAATTTTAAAATGGTATTCTATAAGCATTTCCGCCTATCTAACCTGTCTTTGGTTGAGTTCCTTTATTGTTAGAAATCCTATAAGGTTCTTATAGTCTATCTTAACCACAAATGGTTTCTCTGTGCTTTATAAAAATACTTTCTATTTTTTAAGTGCTGTAACTATACCTAACAACTCCTTATTATAGATGTTATAGTTTAACTCTAGTGGTGTTATCTTTTAACTATAGTATGCCACTGGGTGCCATCTATCTTAATATTTCTATAGAAAGTATGCCCCTAGTATAAAGTCTAATATATTTATTTCTATAACCGTTTCTAGACCTAGTTAATAGATCTTAAGAACTGGCTCCTAGGTAAATAACTCTTTAATTTTCTTAAATAGTTCTTATTACTCCTTCCCCTATGCCTATAGTTCTTTCTTCTTTATTAACTGCGTAAATAGCTTAATGTCCTATAACTATTGCGTTATAAACCTTCTATAGTAATTGCAAAACCCTAGAAATAATCTTAACTGCATAATATTCTTTAGTTTCTGCTAATTTACTATAGCCTCGATCTTCTTTAAATCTATGCTAAGTTAGCCTAGTTTAATAATAAATCCAATAAAATCAATCTTCTGGGTGAAGAACTCGCATTTCTTAATTGCTACTAGCATCTGTTCTTCTTGTAGTCTCTTTAAGACCTACTTAACGTGTTCTCTATGCTCTTCCTCACTCTTTAAGTAGATAATAATGTTATTAAGGTATACTATAATAAATTCATCTAGGTGTTCTTTTAACACACTATTAATTCACTTCTAGAATGTTGCTAGTACGTTTATAAGCCCAAATTGTATAACTAATAGCTTATATAGTCCTTCCTTTGACCTAAAGGCTGCCTTCTATTTGTCGCCTTCCTTGATCCTAATCTAATAGTATGCCTATCTCAGATCTATCTTTATAAAGATCTTTACATTGCCTATTCTGTCTTAGATTTCGCTAATTAAGGGTAAAGGATATCTATCCTTCCTAGTAATACTATTTAACTGTCTATAGTCTATATACATCCTAAGTTTTCCATTCTTCTTTAGGATGAACAGTACTAGATATCCTACTAATAACTATAATAGTCTAATATATTCCTTTTATAAGTTCTCCTAAACAAACTCCTTAAGCGCTACTAACTCTGTTTTAGTAAGCTTGTAGATTAGAAAAAACTTTAAACTTATTTCCTCTTTTAATTCTATCTTATGGTCCTATACTATATACTTTAACAGCTTTTCACTTTCTAGTGACTATAACTTTTTACTATACTTGTGGTATCTCTTTAGTATATAGCTTAAGCTTCGCTTAGTCTCTTTATATATTGCTCCAACTTAGTACTATACCAACTTGGTTTACTGTCGCACTTTACACTATTAAGTATTTTTAATATTAACTTAACCTATAACCTAATTAACCTTTGGATTATACTCCTATAATTAAGGTATTCCTAGTATCGCCTCGTCCTGTCCTAATAGTAGGATATTAAAAGACATTCTAACTAGTTTCCCTTTAATAGTTATCTAAATAGGTCCTGTTTTAAGATTAATAATGCCTCCTCTATAGGCTATCTAATCTCCTAAAATCGTTATAAGTGGATACGGGTATTCCTTTTGTCTATATGGTAACCCTATCCTTTCTACTACCTTTAGTGATATGTGGTTCCTAGTTGCTCCACTATCTACCAACACTTTAAACTACTGATTTTGCCACTTAGCTCTTAAATTTAGGTATCGTTCTTAAATTCCTTTAAGGGTTTAAGGCTCTAATACTAGTTCCCTCTAGTCCTGTACACCTCCCCTTTTTTTAACTATTGGCTGCTAGATCCTACCTATACTTAGTCTAACTTTAGCCAATATTTAGTTTGTTTCTTTTCCTCTATATACCATAGATAAGTGTTCTTTGGGCACTTCTACCACTACTATCCTTCTAGGCATTCTTCTATAAGGAATCTTTCTAGTTAAAGTGTTAAGTCTCCTTAACCTTATACTTCTACTGGGTACTAACTATGTATATACTTAGCATTCCTAAACCGCTTTTCCTTTAGTGCCTAATATATTCTTACTAGGTACTTCCAGTTCTTATCTTTAGGTGCTCTATATATGTTATATATATTATCCACATAAGCTATCTATAATAGTGTATAATATGCTACATGTTTTGGGTTAACTCTTAATTTATTTTTATTCTTAAGTTTAAACCTATACCTAGTTAACCTAACTACTGGTATCTCTGCTGCGGGTATTAAGATTTATCGCTCGCTTCTCCAGTCCCTAGATCCTTCTTTTAGGTTCCTTAATATTATAATTAATGCTCCCTTAATATAACTTATACGTTTCTCTATAATGGGTTGGTCTTAGATAACTTTTTTATCTAGCTATATATAAAAATCTGCCTATTTATCGTTGTGTTATTGCCTATACTACTTTCCATATAACTGGTTTAGTGTATATGGTCTATCCATTAGAAAGTACCTTATTATCGCTATATTGTAATATTCTTTAGTATATCTTTCTTTAAACCTGGTTAGAATATCTAGATCCTCTTCTTGTTCTAGTTTATCTAACTACTTTACCCTAGGTGTCCCTATACTTGGCCTATTAATAACTCTTTATATAGGTGCTCTATCCCTTATATAACCTGGCGTAGCTGACCTCTTGTCTAGCTTTTACTCTTGCTATATAATAATTCTTGTTCTAAACTTATCTATAGTTTCTTATTTTCTGCGTCTTATAGCTAGATCTTTATAGTCGTCTTACTTTTTAATCCTAGTATTAACTATTTAATCTTTAGGCTAAACACTATGTTTACCTAGGATTGCTAACATTCTTATTTATTCTCTAAACTTATGGTTCTTAAACTTGCGTCCTATACTTATTCGTTTGTTACTAAACTAAGTTACTACCCTTTCCTATTGGTTTTCATCTGTTGTGGGTCCTTAGGTATATCTTATCTCACTTTAAGAATCTTAAGCTTCTTTTATCTCTGCTTAAGAATCTTAAGCCTGTGGCCTTTTACCTTTATTAAGTAATAAGCTAGCACTAGTAGTTATCTACTTACTTAGTTTCTTTTAAACGTTGCTCCTATTATCTTGTAAAGTGATGGAAATTGTATCTAATAGTATTATAATACCCGTTACTAAACCTTGTTCTATAACGGTCTTAGTCTCTGCTTCTATTTTAACTTCTTTAAGGTCTGCATGCTCCTAGTAAGCTGCCTTTATTGCCTTATTATCGGTAAATGCTTCGCCTTTGTTAAATTTATTGTCTTTAATATCTAATCTATAAGCTAGTTCGCTAGTTTCTTTAAACTTAGATAACAATAGCTCCTATAGCCAATAGCTTACGCCATACTTAGTGTCCTTATAAATTTAGCATGCGTTATTATAATAATATGCAAAACTGTTAATTAAACACTCTTTTATTCCTTATAGTGCACTATTGTCCCTCTATATATATATGCCGTCTGCTGGCCTAGTTCCCTTTACCGCATAGTTACTCTAACCACCTTTATAGTCTCTAGCAAAATGACCTTGTTTTCCGCAATTTATGCAAGCTCTATCTTTAAACTATTTTTCTTGCTATAGAGTCCGCCTAAACATCTTCTGCTGCTAAGATCCCTGGTTTAGCCTCTACTCCTAGGTCCTTTAATTACTTAATCCTCAACCTCTAGGTTTCTATAGTTTCTTTTCCCACCTTTAGGTTTCTTTAGTACCGCTTAGGTCTATTAGCTCTGCGCTATTCTATGGTTTTTAACTCTATGTCTGTCGTTGTGTACTCTGCGCCTTATATAACTATGGAACTCTATCTTACCCTCTCTTAGCTTATTCCCTTTAATAGATTCTATTATTAATCTTTATTAACTAATCTATTAACTCTTTTAGAGTATCCGCATCTTCTATTAGGATAATTGCGTCCTAGACTTTAGCCTTAAGTCCCTATTTATACTATGCTATAAGCGCCCTATTATTCCACTTAACCTATGTGGCTAGTGTTTAAAACTATATTATATACTTAATTACTAAAGTGCGTTATACTAAGTTCTAAAGCTTTTATTCCGCTATAGTTATAGCCTTTAGGTCTCTAAATATCTATATTAGTTACTCTGCAAACCTATTCCAATTAGTAAATATATACCTTACGTCCTAGTTAGTAGTTGTTATGCCATTAGCCTATATTTCCATAAGATATAGCTTAAACCACTTAAGTGCCCTCCCTATTAGGAACAATCCTATATAGGCTACTTAATCTAACGATATTGCTAACTTCGCTCCTTTCTATACTACCTTAAAGTGCATTTGCGTAAGAAATCCCTTAAGCTTCAACTTCTCTCCTAAGAATTGTTTAATTAAAGGTAACTTAATCTTTACTGCTCTAATTCCATTAATACGTTCTTTAAGTATCCTATTATTGTCTTATAAGTGATTAACTATTTCCTATAACTGACTTTGCGTAACCACTTAAGAATCCCTATTGTCTATACTAGTATCTCCTAGCCCTAAGGTTGTAGCCATTGCCGACGCCATCGTAACTAGTGCTGCTCTTAGTGGCATATTGTTTGATCTTATTTAATACCGTAACCTTAATAGTGAATGTGTAACAAAACCTTATAGTAGGAACTACGGTAGGTTCTATTATTAGGCTGGGTATATAGGTAAGAATAAAACAACAACGTAATAATAACTAGTAGAGTAGTTGCCTAATAGATTAACTCTAATTATATTCTAAGATTTACTATAAGGAGAGAACTATCTACAGTAGGGACTGAGGTCCTTTAAATACACAACCATACGCCTAAGAAATCCTCTCTTGTACGTAAGGTACGTATTATCTATATTAAACGTAACATCCTTTTTGTTTAACGCAGTTAACGTGTTTAACACTACGTAACCTCAGTTACCATTCCTCGTTATATAGTTCCACCAGATCTATTCTGGACCGTACCTATATTAACTAACTGGCTTCCTGCGACTCTTCTCCAAGTAGTCGTAACACCGTACTTAAAGCGTCCGTAACAATACCCCTATAAACCAAAATACGGACTAAATTACCCCTATTATCTAAGTTATAGATCCGCAAGCTATATATCCACAAGCTATAGATCCGTAAGTTATAGATCCGTAACCCACCTAAGTAAAGACCTATGGTAAGGAGCTAGCTAACCTAGCTAAGCTCTATACCAATAAACCCAAGTATAGCAGTGAAAACGACAACTTTAACTTTAAACTAACTATCTTTACAGACCTCTGCCAGAAGGCTGATATTCCTAAATAGGAATTTAGCCAAGCCTACTCTACTATACTGCATGGCCTAGCCCTTAACCACTACTATACCAACCTTAAGAGCAACCCCCTTGGTGTTCCCTTTGATAAGCTATATAAAGCTACACGTAACTACTTTAAAGGACTAGAATATAAGCGTAATATTCTTACCTAATGGAATATAACCAAGCTATGGACCGTAATTAACAAGAACATTAAAAAATCGACTATAGAGTACCTGCAAATTCTTATTAAAGACCTCCGGCACCTACAGCACGGCCTTAACGCTAAGCTTTGAATAGACAACTTCCTATATAACAAACTTATTACGGCTTGCTAGGAAGTAGAGCCCTGCAAGTACGCCTATTATAAGCCTACAGACACCTTAGCTAGCCTTATTAATGACCTACGCTCCTCTATTATAATGTACAAAGTCTTAAACCCACTAGGCAGCACTTAAGCCTTTATTATAGATATTTAATATCCGCAAACAGACTCAGACGTCTACTTTACGGACTATCACTACCGCCAGCAGCACCCGTACCAACCAAGTCCTACCTGTAACCCCCGTAGTAACCCCCGTATAAAAACATACCCCCGCAGATGAACCAGCTAGAAGTGCTTCGTATGCGGTAAGGAAGGATGTTGGTCTATAAGGCATACCTAGAAAGAACGTAATAAGTCCAGGAAGAGACTTAATAGCCATATTAACTAGTTTATTTTGGAATACAAAGGAGAGGAAGCAGAAGAGCCCCCTAACAAGTCAATAGAAGCCCTTATAATTGACTTTAACTTAGACGCTTAGGAACAAGAGACCTCAGAGACATTCCTAACCACTTTTAGACCTTTTACGGACAGCCAAGCCTTTAATATTACAACTGTATTAGCCGACCGCTCCTTTATATACTTAATTGCACCTGAAAACTGGCCCGTAAGCACACCCGTTGGACCTATTACGGATGTTATAGACCGCGAACAGAACCCATTTATATATATTACCATAGAACGCTATACCCCTAAGGAATTCTACGGTGTTATAATTAACACAGGTACCTCCAAGAAGTCTACTATAGGCTATGGACAATACCTTATATATAAGACCACCACAGATAATAATACGGACATCAATATTATATATACTGGGGCCGTAAACGTCCAATTCGGCATTAGCTTAACCGCATTAATTAGATTAGTTAAAGTTAAGACCCTAATTAGCCCAGTTAACTTCTATATAGTAAAAGCGGATACCCCTTTCCTACTCTGCCTTGCGGATATAGACAAGTTATAGGTCTACTATAATAACGTTACAGACACCTTAATTAGCCCCGTAACTGCCCTAGGAAGTAAGCATGTTACCCTACCAATTGTATAACGATTTAGACACCCGTTTTTTATATAGGGAGAGACCCTATAGACCTATATTTAGGAATCTTTTAACTATAACCCGTGCTACCTTACTAGTACCGAAATCCACCACCTATACCGCTGTTTCGGCCACCTGTCAGCCAAAAAGCTATATAGAGTCCTTGAACGCTCTAGACACAATAATGTTAATAGGAAGGCAATTAACCACCTAACTAAATACTGCTCCTTTTACCAGAAATACGGACGTTCCCTAGGCCGATTTAAGTTTACCCTTTATAAGGACCTTAACTTTAACCACTTAGTGTACGTAGACATTATGTATATTAACGGCAGCCCAGTATTATATATAATTAACGAGGCAACCCGCTATTAAGCCGCCTGTTAGTTATAAAATATATCCGCAAAATATACTTAGGACATTTTACGGACCTACTGGATTAACACATATGTTAGACCCCCTAAGTATATCACCTATAACGCCAGTAGGAACTTTATCAGCAAAGAATTCCAACAGTACGCTATAGCTATAGCTATTTCAAAAAAAAAGCCGTTCTAGTTAAGGCGTACTAGTCCGTTGGGCTTATTAAGCGAGCTTACCCAGCTCTATAGAGAGCTTATTAGATTATTACGGATAAGTATAAGGATATTTAAAAGGAACTAGCTTTACAGATAGCCGTAAAAGCTATTAATGACACCGCTAGCCCTAACGGACTAGTACCCACCCTTTTAGTTTACGGAGCTTACCTAAAAATAAGTAACCTAGGCCCCCCTGCCCTGTCTATTACGGAACAAGCAGCTGCAATACGGAAGGCAATGGCCGAAATAGCCAAATTACGGGCTAAACAAACTATTAATAACGCCCTATACCACCGCAACAGACCTAATATGACCTTAGTATACAACCTCCTACTTAACTCTAAAGTCCTTATATGGCGTAAAAGCGGCAGCTGGAATGGACCTTATTGTCTACTAGCCGTAGAAAACGAGATATGCTGCATACAGCTCCCTAGCGGGCCAACCAGCTTTAGAAGCACGTCCATAAAACCCTACTTTTGGCCTAAAAACACCTATAACGTCAAGCTAGACAAACTAGAAGCAACCGCTAAACCAGACAAACCAGAAGCGACTGCCGAATTAGACAAACTGGAAGCACCCTTGCCTACCCTAGAAGTCCCCTAGAAACCCACTAAACCTACTAAACCTACTATAAAGCGTGGTTAAGGACGCCCCTAAAAACACCCTATAACTAAGAACCCCATAATAGAGAATTACCTAACCTCCGTAGAAATAACCGCAAGGCAATCTCCGCCTGCGGATATATTAGTTCTAGTATAGGAAACCCCATTTACAGATTTATAACATAAAGAGATTAATGGACTACTTAAGAAGGGTGTCTTTATGGTTATAACAGAGAGAGACGTTCTGCAAGGCGTCTGTATATTTAACTTATGCTTTATTAACAAGATTAAGCACCCTAGTACTAATAAAGCCTTTAAGAAATTAAGGCTTGTTATATAAGCTTATAATAACTAGGGAAAGGACCTAGTCCTTATACAATCGCCTACAATTTAATAGGTTAGTTAACGGATTATACTTGCACTTACGCCTAGACTATAGCAAACTAAATCTATAGCCCTTTACTTACGGGATATCTTACAAGCCTATATATAGTCTAATACCTACCTAAGTAGGGACATCTTTATACGGCTACCCTTTAAGCTTAACCTATAACTAGGAATAATTTTACGGGTCGTAAAACCTCTTTACGGAGTACCGGAAGCTGGAAGCTATTAGTTTAAGATATACTACTAATATCACGTTAGTAAGCTTAAAATGGAATAGTTAACCTATAACCCCTGCCTCCTATACAGCCCATTAAACGGCCTTAGTATTATTGGACTCTAAATAGATAATACCCTATTCCTAGCAGACTAGACCTTTGCGGATACTAAAGAAACTAAACTATAAAAGGCCAAGTTCTCGGCAAAGCCGTAAGAGTAGTTAACTAAGCAGAATCTGATTAAGTTTAATAGAGGCCTAATTATATAAAAGGGCAACCTAATTAAGCTAACTTAGGAATGCTAAGCTTAAAACCTAAAGCCTATTATAGCAAAGCCTACGGACCTCACTAGCTCCTATAGAGAGACCCGCAAGATTATAAATACAAAGGACCAATACGTTGCATAGCGTGCAAGAGGCGCCTATATTGCTATAGTCTGTCAGCCCGAATCTACCTACGATTTGTCCTTTGCGGCCCAGGCAGTAGATCTATAAGAAGAAAATATTAAGTAGCTTAATAAGCGCATTTAGTGGCAAATTGATAATATAGCAAGGGGACTTACTTTTATACCACTAGACCTAAGTTCCCTTAGCTTACTAGCATTTATGGACGCCTCCTTTGCCAATAACAGGGACCTATTATTGCAAATCGGCTTTATAATTGTACTTACGGACTATAATCAGGACATAAATATCCTGCACTGGTCCTCAATTAAATACAAATAGGTAACCTATAGTATACTAGCTTCTAAACTATATATACTAGCTTATAGCTTTGATATAGCAGCCGCAATCAAATTAACGGTCTAGAAGATTCTACAACTGGAGCAGTTACCCCTGGTTTTATACACTAATTTAAAGTCCCTCTACGACTGCCTAGTTAAACTAGGTATGACATAAAAGAAAAGGCTTATAGTTAACCTAATGTGCTTATGTCAGGCCTACGAATAACGTGAAATCACGGAGGTTAAATAGATCAGCAGCGGAGACAACCCAGCGGACGCCATAACTAAGGCAAAGCCGTGTTAAGCTCTAAAAACCCTAATTAACATAAATAAGCTTAATCTAAAGGTTACAGAATAGGTGGAATATGACTAATAGAGCACTTACGGTTCATTTGCAGCTTGTTGGAAGGCTATACGGTTCCTTTACGGCCCGTTAGAAGGCTGTATAGTTTACTTTATAGACCTTAAGCAGGATTTACGGCCAGCTCAAAGTACCGTCTAGAAGGCAGCCTAGAAGGCACCTTAGGAGGGATTTCCTATATATTTCTTTTGTGTTTTACGGTTCTATTAAAACAATTACGGAGGCTGTATATAGGTGGTTTCATTTTTC
>Ga0307507_10008538_pt1 | contig 14107 bp, 15 predicted proteins | sample 7_EM_MG_FD_207223 | JGI IMG/M metagenome (GOLD analysis project Ga0307507, IMG submission 207223) | Populus trichocarpa ectomycorrhiza microbial communities from riparian zone in the Pacific Northwest, United States - 7_EM | ecosystem: Host-associated > Plants > Roots > Unclassified | place... | reverse complement strand
ATTTTCTGTTAACCTAAAAGTCTTGGACACCTAGGTGGATGGCGAGACCTGGGAGAAGTGTAAAATAGAGCTTTTCAGACCTGGAGAAATTTGATTGCCGCAAAACAATAAATCAGCAGCAATACAATACATTATGACCATTTAGATTTTTTCTAATATTGTGACAGAGCCCAGGAAGATACTTCCTTCATGATCGGGGTGCTATCATGACATCCTTAAATTTGTAGCCTCCCCAAACTCGGATACCCAACTAGCATGGCCCAAGATCCGGGATATTAGCCTACTCATTCAACTGTCACCCACCCGCCTAGCGACCTACACCTGTTGCGCAAACTCATTCTTACACCTAGGTCTATTTTCTGCTAACCGCCGCCTAGGTCTCCGTGCGCAAACTCTCTAATATTAATAACGCCTCAAGCCCTCCCATCTCACGGCTACAGTGATTCCGGCCAATACCGAGATGACAACCAACAGATTCTCCAACCAAGCCGACTGCTCCCGGGTCGCCCAGCTCACCCGAGAATTACGGTTCACACCGAAGTTGCTCCCGATCATAGCCCCACCCCCCGAACATGCCATAAGCCCGAGCCAGCCCGAGCCCTAACCCACTCTGCCACCCACTACTTTACGGTACGCTAGGAGCAGCGACCTACCGGTATTCGTATCTTAGCTAGCGCCCGGAAGAGCACCCGGATTCAACCCAACCCAATGCAGGGGAAAAACGGGACAAAAGGAAAAAGAAAAAAGAAAAAAAAAGAAAAAGGGTGAAACAACGGTCCAGAAAACGTCACCACCGCGCGGATTTGAAACAATAACAAGTCACTTGAAAATTTCGCATTCATAAAGACGAAATTGGTCACCAGCCATTCTACTGGGTTGAAATACCTACCGGTACGGTACTCTACCGGAGGTGCTGTGCGAAGGCGTTATCATCACGAATTACAGACACAGGGGGAAATGAGACATAGCCGGGGTGGGGTGACGCAAGGTCGGTTAATCTCTTATCGAGGAGGGCAGCTGTGTCATTGGTGGGGCTGGTAATTGCACGGTACCGAGCGAGACGATCTACTCGAGTCGAGACCTCCTTTAGCATTAGTTAGCACGGTTCCTAGGGAGGCTGTTGTTGATGTGCGGAGAAGGAAACAAGAGAAAGAAGAGGCGTCATGAAAAAATTAGAGTAAAGTTGTGTTGCTTTTTTTTGATCTTCATGGTGATCGGGGTTAAAAATATATAATCTTTCGCCATGGGTACGCAGGAGATGATCGATGGTAAACAGAAGGGGGTCTGACCTTTATATCGGGATCTTGCGAAGCGATTCGTGTCTACATACCGGTAGTCAATTATTATCTTATGGGTGATCAAGCGCGCTTCCGTCAAAGTTTCGGTGGATATTAAACTAACGGTCGAATTCACAGAATAGAGCCAAGATACGGAAGGGAGGATTGAATAATTATGTTTTATTCAAATTTGTGATATTTTTTGGTCTAAAAATTACCTTAACCGAACAAATCACCAAACCCACCTATTTAAAAGTTAGTCGAGACCCATAAAAAGATTGGAATTCTGTAGCAAGCATACCCTCGTCATCCGACTCCTCTTCCTCCTTCTCATCCTCCTTAGCCTCTGGCTTGCTGTCCTCAGTGGCAGTGGCGCCAGACCCGGCAGCGGGACCAGCAGAAGCGTAAGCCTCAGGATTGGCAATCCTGTCCTTGAGCTCATCGATCGCCTCCCAAGAATATTCCGTTCCCAAAGCGACAGCAATGACCTTCTTGTAAGAGTTGATCAAACTGTGAACGACAGATGGCAGGGTAGGATAGTTTACAGCCAGAGAGATGGTCGCGAGAGTCTTGACGGCGCTCAAGAAGCTGTCCAAAATCTGGTTCTCATCGATGTCCAGAACAGATGGTGCGAAGACTTGGCCGTTGTCGTAGACCTGAGAGATACCCATACCGTAGGTGAAGGGGGAGATGTTCAACATGTTAAGAAGTGTAGCTTCGGAAGCTCCGACCTTGTTTCCAGCCTCAACGAGCTTAAGATCGGTAGTAATTTCAATAGTACCGCGAGCAATCTTGGTTGGGACACCGAGAGCTTGGAAGAAAGAGGTCTTTCCGGGTTCCATACCGGTATTACCCGCGGGGACGAAGACGTCGAGGGGAGCGACAGCACCGGCACGAGCGGGGGCGGCGACTTTGTTGGAAACAATCTTCTCGCGGACATCCTTGAGATCGGCATTGGTAAAAACAAATCCAACATTACCTAGATTTGAGCAGTGTTAAGCGGTGAAACGCAAGATGGATAGAGCACCTGATTGTTTACCCTTAACGTGTGGGAGAAGACGCTCGTACTCAGGGAAGTCAGAGAGCAAGACACGGATAGCACGGCGAACCATAGTATTCTTTCCCATGAGAACAACACCTTGACCTCTCAGAGAGGCACGGATCTCGTGCATTTGCTGTGAGGAGACCTGTTTTCAACGAATAGTTAGCACTTCTCATCCGGGATAGGCAAACCCAGCGCCTGCACGTTTGGCGGAAACTCACATTGTCAACGGTAACGATGAAGATACTCTTGTAGGTCTCGAGGAGTCCTTTGAGTTTTTCGAAATATTCTACTTTGTTAGTCTTGGCCCCCATATCTTCTTATATGATGAAGAGAGGTTTTTTAAGGTCAAAGACGGATGGGGGTAGGAATGCGAGGTGTGGTGGAAAGTTGCTATGAGGAGCCGTTGTGAATTGATGGTGGAATTCTGAATTTGAGTCGGGGGAAATCGACCCAGTGCTTCAGATTCGTTGTGTGGGGACTGGGAACGGGTAGAGCCAGGGCTAACCCCACTTGTCACGTGAGATGAGAAAGAAAAGGTTCCGTATTTACGAGTGCTCGCCAGATCCACCATCTAATTGCGTAACTGAGGTCGCTGTACGTACGATCGCATCAAACCGCAATAGGCTTAGCTGAGCAGGTTAACAAAATCACGAATGCCAGTAAATGAGATCTATTGGACTCGATTTAAATAAACTATACCCTGTCTGGAAAACGTTGTCCCTTCTTGGGGGAGTAACCATTTTTGATGCCATGGGTTTGGCGGTAAAACCCTTTCGGATACCATCTGCCGGGATCCTCTTTGGCCTGTGGGAAAGGAGTGAATAAAAATCAAAAGAAGTAAAGCGAAAAAGGATAAATAATGCAGTCAGCTGTTATATACCAAGTACAAGTATATTTACCTTCAGAAAGGCTTTCTGTATGTTGGTCTGCTCTCGCTTAAAAGCAGTACCGGTATGTTTTGAGTGGTTTTTTATGCTAAAAATACCAGAAAAACACCAGAAAACCACTAGCAAGACTCTTTGTTTTATTAAATTTTATTTTGTCATTTTCTTCAATTTCTTGGTGTTGTCCGGGGGATAAAAAGAAAAATGTGTGAAAATATGTAAACACGCTATTTGTTGCAATGTGGGCTGTTTTTGCAAAGGTCTCACTCCCTCCATGGTATGATACAAGTAATATTTCTTGGTCGATGGCATCCTGAAGGGTTTGCCGCCAAGCACATGGTGCCGTATCCAAAAGGCTTTTCTCGTTCTTCAGCACTCGCGGATGACTAATAAGGACTGGGTAGGATCGAGATTGCGAGAAATCCATGCCGTCTCTCCTACGGTACTCGTACTCGAGCAGTTGGCAGGCAACAACCAAGGCAGGGTGAGTGTGGTGTGTGTGGTGTGTGTGGTGGGTGTGGTGGGTGTGGTGGGTGTGGTGGGTGTGGTGGGTGTGCGAAACTAGAGACGCCAGGACAGGGTCGAGCACGGCAGGGTGCTCTGCTCTGCGTCTTGTGTCGCCGCGTCTGCCAGCCCAGCTGCTGCGTGGTAACGTACCGGTAGCGTAGCGGGTTCTGAATAGATACCGTACCGTACGGTAGAGAGTGAAGGATGGCAGGGAATGAAAGAAAGGGAAAAAAGAAAAAGGGATTACCGCCCAGGAACTCGTGCGCAAGACCCGATTTGGACCCTTCCTACGGTACCGTATTGTAATATCACAACAGATTACCGAAACGAATAATTATTGATGACTACTCTGGGATATGCTGTTCTCCCGTGATATAGGGATTCTTTGGGGGGTTTAGAGGATACTTGTAAAAGTTATTCGTATCATAGTTATGATACTCGTATGATAATATATGGATTGAGAGTAAGGCCTTTCCCCTTGGCTGTCAATTGTTGTCTCTGGCGAGATGAAGTCGTTAGCGTGCGTCTTTCCCGGACCTGCGTGTAACCTCGGAGTTCAGGCTGACTTTGCCCTTTCCCATGGATCCCGCAGATCTTGGACGACAGTTGTTCCAGTGCGATATGCGCAATGTTCACCATTAAATGAATTCTTCATTTTAGTCTTCAAATTTATTCTTTGGGGAGTTTTGATAATTTATTCACGGGGTTTGGTGACGGTTTTGACATATACCCATCTAGGTTACCTTGGGAGGGAACCTGTCGCGTTAGTTGGTGGCATGCTGGTAATATACGAGTAGCAGTGCAGTTGCCCAGCACATTTTTTTCCCCATTCCCCTTCTCCTGGGCAAGCAACCACAGCAGGCAGCATTGTCGCATACACGCGACTTGGCCAGTACCGCTGCCCTTCACAGAGCATCCACTCACTGCCCACCTTTCAACTTCCCACCGTACAACGCCTCCTGTTCCTTCATTCGAAAAGGGTATCCGTCTCTTTAGATAAGTATCATAGGCAGCAGATGTATTACCCTTTTGTTCTCTTTAATCAACAGTCACCGCTTCCAACCTTGTTCCTACTACTACGGCACATGTCTAGTTATTGTATCCCGTAATGAGCTCTCTCCACTGGCATTTCTCTGTTATCCTACGTAACATACCGGTATCTGTTTCCCTACCCCCTCTAACCTGTTCCTTCCTTTCTCCCCTCTCCCCTAAACCTACCTACCTACATACATAATTTACATACATACATACATACATTCCTTCCCACCACCACCACCACCACCACCACTGCTACTGCTCCCACCACCTCCCACCGCCTCCCCTCTCCTCTCCCCCCCCCATCCCTCCCACACGTTCATCCACCACACTATTCCTCAAATTTATAACCTCGTCCATCCTTCTACCTACCACATATTTCCCCATAGCCAACCATTATATGTTGTTTGAACCTTCGTTGCTCTTGTAGCGTGGGAGGCTTAAAACTTTCTCAACATATAGAGAGGCGTCTCTTTACCGATAGGGTGAGGCATTTGCTTCATCTCAGCATTTGGTTGAGCGGACGATAGAATCCGAGTGCAATTAGTCTTTAACCCTATCTGTCTCGTCTCACTTTCCCATTCTTTTGTCATCCAAACCCTCTCTATTCCTCTTTCTTACCTTCTCTTCGACGACACATTTTCAACCCAACAACCCACATCTTCTCTCCTCCCTCCTTCTCCCCCCTCTTCTGTCTCCCTTGAACCTTCCTCATACTCTGAACAATCATCCCTTTCTACTCATTTGTTACTAAAATTCTATCCTCGCCTTTTGCCGTGCTGGTACATTGGAGGGGGCCACACTCTTTTTCTCTACAATCCCCCCAAAATTTTTTACCTTTTTCCTGCATCTGAGTTTTCCCTTTCAAATACCCACGCTTGGGTTCTGGACCATCAAACGTCCTGACCTTCGCCCTCGATGGCCGATCGTAAGCCATCCGTTTCCACCTCTAGGACTACGGCTGGCAATGGCGCCGCTGGGGATACCTCAACTGGTACTACTACAAGTACCCAAACCACGACTGCTATAAACACGCGCTCTACCTCTCCTTATGGAACCCGCTCCCGTGGTAGAGGGGCACGTATAAATTATGCCGAAGACAAAGACAATGACATGGACTATGAATTCACATCTACCCCTTCGACGTCATCTAGTAAATCTGCTGCCATCGTCGAGCCGGCACCTTCGACAAATGCGTCGCGAAGGGCATCAGCAGTTGGAACTGGGGCGAAGGACAAGGAGGCTGTTAAGGAGAATACCGCAACGGTAGCCGCTACCACAACCACGTCCGGATCAAAAAAGAGAAAGAGCGCCCATCCGGCGCCCATTATGCCAAAAGATATAACTCTCTCAAATATGATGAGCTTTCGGGACCCCTATCTTAAAGATGGGAACTTGATCGCGGACGATGGTACTTCGCTCGCTGTAAATGGTATGGTTCTTACAACTCCCCTCGCATGAGCTTCTACAAAATCTGGACATCTACAGAGTTTAGCGAGACGCTCGAACTTTTTTCTTATTTTATTTTATTTATTTTTTTCACTTTTCTCGTTCGTCCATATAAATTGCGAGTTAAATTGTTGACGCTGACTGTAATATCATTCTAGATCACATTTACCTTGTATGCGAACCTCCTGGGGAGCCCTACTATCTTGCCCGAATTATGGAATTTCTTCACACAAGCAATAATCCATCACTGCCTATAGATTCAATACGAGTCAATTGGTATTATCGACCAAAGGACATCCAGCGAAAAGTTACCGACACGCGCGTGCTCTTCGCGTCTATGCACTCTGATTCTTGCCCGCTTGCCGCTGTTCGTGGCAAATGTTTTATTTCGCATAGGTCGGAGGTTAAAGATGTTGACGAATACCGGAAGCAGCGAGATAGCTTTTACTTTGAAAAGATGTTCGACCGCTACATTCACCGATACTACGACGTTATCCCTACGACAATGGTTCGCAATGTTCCGGAAAGGGTCAGAAAAGTGTTGGTTGAAAGATGGAAGTATTTGCTGGTTGAGCCGCAGAGGGCAAAAGAGTTATGCAGCCAAATGAAGGAATGCAAGAGATGTTCGGGATATTGTGCAACGTACGAAATTCTCAAGAAAAAAACCCTTTTATTTATTTTAGGACTTTTTTCCTCCTCCCTTTTCTGTAGATTTTAGCTAATGTGATAGATTACAGGACCGATTCCGTACATTGTGCAGTTTGTGGTCACACATATCATATGAATTGCGTTCGCCCTCCATTACTCAAAAAGCCGAGTAGAGGGTTCGCTTGGGCGTGTGGCCCATGCAACCAAGCCCAAGAACGCAAACTTGAGGCACGCAACACGCCTAATCTGACGCCTGGAACAGGAAATAGTAATGATCTCGAAGACGATGTTTTTGATGATGAGGAAGAGGACTTATCTCCAAGGGCTCTCCCTTCCGATACTGCAACACCTTCTGAAACAGCCGATCATGATAAACAGCCTACACCGGAGCAATTGCATTGGGCGAGAATGTGGCCTATGAGATATCTTGGTCAGCATTGCCGTGTTGAAGACGCCTTGGATTACGATGATCGCATATACCCCCGGGCAGCCTCGCGGATAGGGCCTAGGCACCAAGCAAATGTTAATCCTTGGCATGGGCGACCTGTCGAGTATGTGAAGCCTGTCGAGAAGAAAAAACCCCAAAAAGGTGGTAGCAAGAGCGCTAAAAACGCAGCAGCGGCAGCAGCGGAGGCTGAGGCAGCAGCAGAGAGAGAACGGCGTCCAAAGTGGGTGATGGATGAACCCGTGGGGTACATTCGACGAGGCGAGGATGATGGCTCAACCTCTACTTTGCTCTTTAAAATGCCAGATTTACCGGAGGAGGATGAGGAAGGAGAAGGTGAAACTGAAAAGAAGCAGGTGGAAAATGAGGAGTTCGTTGACCGTTTCATGTCGGATGCGTCCGGGATTGCTGAGACTCTCCCTGGCGGGGGTGTTGGGAAATGGACCGTCAATTTCCAGGACAAAGCAATTGAGCTTCTCTATGCTAACGACTTTGATGAAAAGAAAGCTTTAACTCAGCTCGGTAAAATGCATGTTATGAGGGATCTCAAGGAGCCTAGGTTTAAGCCTGATGAGCTTAAGCGGTTTGAGGAGGGTGTAGCGAAGTTTGGAAGCGAACTTCATGCTGTCACCAAGAATGTCAAGACAAGGAAAACGGCAGAGATCGTAAGGTACTACTATGTGTGGAAGAAAACCGCCAAGGGCCGTGAGATATGGGGTAACTTCGAGGGGCGAAAAGGGAAAAAGGAGGTTAAGGTTAGAGACAAGGAGCACGGAACAAAATTGGTGGACGATGTTGCCGATGATGATGACGACTCTGCATTTGACAACACCAAAGCTGGTGAGAAGAAACGGGGATTTGAATGCAAATTTTGTAATACCCGTGAGAGTAGGCAGTGGAGACGTGCGCCTGGCGTACAACCTGGAACGCTAATTGCAGACAGAGCCACCGCAAGCTCAAGGAAGAAGGGTGGGGAGGAGAGATGGCTCGTCAGCGCGCTATGTAGGCGGTGTGCAGAGCTCTGGAGAAGATATGGTATACAGTGGGAGGATCCCGACGAAATCCAAAAGAAGATCAGTCAGGGAGGTGGCAGAGCGTGGAAAAGAAGGATAGATGAAGAAATGCTAAAGGAAATGACCGCCGCGCAAGCAGATGAGAAGGCGGAAGCTGCTGCGCTTGCTGCCGCCACGGCCTTTACGACACCTACTCCACCGGTATTAAATGGCACTCCTGTTGATACACATGATGAAAAGAGGGAGCCAGCTCGGAAAAAACAGAAAACAGAGGTTAACGGTTCGTCAAAGAAGGGAAAGGAGAGGGAGAGGGCTGAGAAGAAGGAGCCACCGCCTCCTCCACCGGAGCCGCCAAAGCTGTTGCCGTGCGGGATCTGTGAGGAGCTTGAACCCCTGGGAGACCAGCACTTGGTATGTCGGGATTGTAAAATGTCTGTGCACAAAGCGTGCTATGGCGTCGGCGAGCAGCGTGGAGCGAACAAATGGGTTTGTGAAATGTGCGCTAATGACAAGAACCCAACTGTTTCCACTGTAAGTCTTCTAGTCCACATTTAAGAAAGTGTGCTCACAGGTTACAGAACTATGAGTGTGTTCTTTGTCCATGCCACGGCTTTACCGACCATGAGGACGGTGGTGTTGGTGCTAGCGATAAGGATCTTGCGTCTAAAGGTTCAACCAAGAAAAAGATTCTAGGGGAAAAGGATAAGCCGATCATCAATAACCACGGCTCACATGAGGATGGCCGTAAGGTTAAGGAAATCGATAAGCGTCGGCCGAAACACCCTCGTGAACCGCTGAAGAAGACCTCGGGGAATAACTGGGCTCATGTTGTATGCGCTGTCTGGACCCCCGAGACAAAATTCGCGGAGGCAAAGACCATGAAAATTGTTGAAGGCATCGGCACCATCCCTGTAGCAAGATGGTTACAAACCTGTAAGATTTGTGAGAGCACTGGGGGCGCTTGCGTTGAGTGCCATGCGTGTCACGAGAGCGGTAAGTATCCGCAGTCGCCTTATATTTTTGACATGCGTTTCTAATGCAGCATGTCCACAGTTCACGTTGGTTGTGCGCATAAGGCCGGATGGCGAATGGGGTTTGATATCCAGCCAGTGAAAGGCTCCAGGAGAGATCAAGTAAATATAGTTAGGCTTGGCAACGACACCGGAAGCATGACCGCCGCTATCTGGTGCCCGGAGCATGACCCGAAAACTATACATACGCTTAACGAGAGATCTGAGGAGACTGGACAGGTAAGTGCTAGGGGAAGGCGTTTCGGAAAAAAAAGTTATGTTAACAATTGCTTTGCAGAACGCCTTACAGCTATATACCACAACATATAAACAAGCGGATCTAACGCTTACGGGCACCGTTCGTAAGGCAAACCTGATGACGATTTCTACTAAGGCTTCACAGCCGCACAGGAGAAATAGTGCAGGGGGGCCATCTGCGAGTGGTATGGCCAATGGTAAAGAGTTGGCTTGTTCGCCCACCACTGTGTACATCAAGACAGAGGGGGCAGAAGACAAGGTTGGGGGAATTGAAGGGCTTCTAAATGACCACGTCGGAGGGGATGAGCCCAAGCGCTGCTTCAGATGCCAAACGGATGTCAGCCCACTCTGGCGGAAGGTTACCATGGATGCACCAAGGCCAACAGAGAATACTGCGCATCTAACCAATGGGGCGCTGCAACCTGCTGCGAATGGGGTATTGACCAATGGAGATGCATCTTCGCGTTCGCGTACCGTTGGGCTACTCTGTCATCGCTGCCAAAACAAGGATCAGGGGCCTGAACGATCGCAGCATTCTCCCCCATTTACAGCAACGAACGGGCATCGGCGGAGTAGGTATGCGCCTCTTCCACCATTATCCGCATTCTTGGCATCCCAGCAGACAGTCGCGCCACCCCCACCACCGCCTCCCGCTCCGCATCCCGTGATGATCCAGGGTGCCGGGCCGTCTGGGGTACCACAGCCAATGCCTCTCCAGATAGCTCCCCAGCTAGTGTCTCAAATGGCACCGATTCCTCAACACCACCCACACCCACCACCACCCCAAGCCTTACCTCCTCACCCCCATCAGCAGGGGCATGCACCCCCACCAAATCACATGCCTCCCCACCAACCACATATATCATCCCATCCGCCCCCCTCGCACGTGGTCCCGCACCCCCCACAACCTCCCCATGCTCTCCCGCACCATCCACCATCACATATGCCCCCGCATCCCCCGCATGTCTCTCCAACCCGACAACACGTAGTGGGCGTGCAGCACATTTCTCCACACCAACACTCCATTCACCCAATGTCTCCGCGCCAACATCAAATGCTGCCAATGTCTCCACATGCCCCGCACTTGAGGTCCCACCCACCTCCACCTCATCCTGTCTCCCATCCACCTCATCAACAGTCAGGTATGCAGGTACAACCTCAACCCCAGGGTCCCCCTCAACCTCCCCATGCCCAACCTCCACCACCGCAGCCCCAACAACCTCAACCAAGGCCTCTCGCTAGCGCCTCGGAATCACCGGCGTTGGCGAACCTTCTTTCTTAGAAGAAATTAATAAAAGGCGTTCATTCCCATTCTTTTCTCTTCGATTCTGAGTCTGCCAAGGGGTTGGGGAGTGGGGAGTGGGTTTCTTTGATTTCCGGGGCGACCGATCATGCTAGCTATTTTTCTGTTTTCTTTTTCATGTATATTTATTCACTTTTTCTGTTTTACGGTTTCTTTCTCTACTCTTATGTCTCTGCCCGCCCATCTATCTTTTTGCCCGTTCACCTGTTTACCCGTCTAGTCTCGAGTTATCCGCGCATAAGTTACATTGCTTCATGTTTTTTTTTTTCCCCCCTCTCCTTTCACTTTATCCGATCGTTAAGCCGATACGCGCAAAACAAACCTCAAAGGGGAATACTTGGAAAGCGGATTATACATTTTTAGAAAAGTACACGTTGAGTTAAATTGCTGTTTGGACCCGATAATTATGTTTATGCTATGCGAGCGCGAGTGTGCGGGTTGGGGTTTGGTCGGTGGGGCATTGTATCATACCAGGGGTATTTCTTATATTATGTTTGAGTGCTAGTACGGTGCGTCGGGTTGGGCCTGTCAGGGTGCTGTCTAGTATCAGGTGTATTGTTAAAGGCACGGTTTGAAAACTCCATTTAAAGTTTTTTTCTTTCTTTCTTTTTCCTCCATTTTCCTCTCCCTACTTATCGTCCGGTATTGTCCTACCTTTGTCCAATTAGTTGGAGTAGTAGGAAATAGGAGTCGAGTTCGCTCTGGGGGGTCTTATTATACCTATACTAGTCTTGTACTTCCCGCCTGCTTTTCATTTAGGGTGTTGTTAGGGGGTAATTGGATTATCTCACCGGGCTAGCCATGATATATACCTATTTATCCATGGTCACTGTTGTTATTTTCTTGGGGCTGTTCGAGTGGTCAAAGGGATTACGAGTTAATACACCCTCAATGACTTTAACGAAAAAAGAAAGTATTCAAATATTGTGTGAATATTATAACATTATTATTATGATCAGAATATCATACAAAAGCAGGTATCGTATAATAACATTTTTATCACTCGGCACTCGTAGGTAAGTGAGGATGAAGAAGTGTCGATCAAACGACTAAGATACCATCACTAGACGAACAACCCATTACAAACCGAAAATGGAACAGTGTATTACACTTTGGCGATATACCAGTTCGTCCTTGCCATTTACTACGAACTACGTTAAGCCAAAGACTCTCCGAAATGACCCGCCGTACTCACCACATCAATTCCTGCGGGTGTGGGGGGGGACTCTCACCGTAGAAGAGCAGTATTGTAAACTAGAAGCTACCCCGGAATTCTAAAGCTATTGTATATAGAATAGCGAACTGGACTAGTTAGTTACTTCCCCCCCCCCCTTCCCACAATCGTATCGTATCGCTACCGCTCTATCAGCTATGATACTCTGCCAATACCAGGCACTACGAACCCCCGCCCATCCCATCCCATCCCATCCCTCCTCAAGCACAAAACTCATTCCTACCCTCCACATCCTCTAGAACACAACTCTAGCCACCAGAACACTCGCCCGGGCTGGATACCATGCGGGATAGGTGAGTGGCGGAGTGTTACAACACACGAGTGAGAAGCCATGACATTCATTAAAAGAGCGAAAGAACGAATGGAGGTACTGTAGGTGTAAGAACCTACCCATAACATATAAGCCGTAGGGGTATATAAAAATATCATACACCAGCCATAGAGGAACTATATACTTACTCGCCTTTCCGACAAAGCGACTATCATACATACTGTACACTACAGTACCCAAGCACCCCATATATACTCTCAATTCACCAGGTGCGGTTCCATCTTGTACTACCTACTATCATACTACCACCACTAGTCCCGCCCCAGAAGGCAGCCCATATTTACTATAATAATAATAATAATTATTATTATGATATGATATGATACCAGTCTATATTCCCAACAAACCCCAATCCTCACCGATATGATATATACATCCCACATATGGTACAGTATTTATACCCAACAACCACCCCAAAAGACAAAAAGACAAGACAGAAGCCCCGCACTCGACTTTCCTCTACCGTAACCTACCCTAACTTGAACCTAAAACCTACCAATAGAGTATTCATAATACATTCTTCCCCCCTCACACAATTTATGCTAGTGCGATCATTTTCGCTCCCGTGGCTGGACTAACGACTGACTGAACTGAATTTCACGCCTATGATACAAGTATTTACCAGGAAGTCCCTATAATATCGAGTACCTTATGGGTACTGCATTTTGTGTGGTTGCGTGGTAAGATAGGTGGGTGATACACAGGATTAATATCACGCTTGGCTATATTGAAGCGGTATGGCAAAGCGGGTGGGGCAGTACAGTACTCGCACTCGCACAACACGCTACCATTCCAGCGAGTCAGTATGCAAGCTGGATAGAAATACCGGTTGGCGGGCGCAGGATCACAAATTAACTTACTATAACTACAGCACACCTCAAGTTTATCCCACAAGCCCAGCACCATAATAACCACAGACTAACTCCAGCACCACATCCCACCACAAAAACCCAAACAGAACACACACCCCGCACAAGCAAATGTCAACCTCCGCCCCCCTCCCCGCCCACAAAACAAAACATCTCCAAACCCTCAACTACCCAATCCCAAACACACCCCACATACTAACCCTAACCCAATCCCAATCCCCCACCATACCCACCTCCACCACCCCCGCCTCAACAGGAACAACCCTCTGGCTCTCCTCCCAACTCCTCTCCTACCACCTCCTAACCCTATTCCCCCGCCGCAACTGCCGCAACCGCAGTCGCAATCGGGGTCGCGCAATCGACCTAGGTGCCGGCACAGGCCTAACCTCACACATACTATCCTACCTCGGCTTCCGCGTTTGCGCAACGGACATAGCACAAATCGCCGACACGATACTTTGCGAGAATGTTTCCCGGAATGCGGATTTATTAGCTGGTATTGTGGGGGGTACTTTTCCTATTTCTGTTCGTGCGCTGGATTGGACTGCTCTGGAGCTGCCGTCCCCGCCATCAGCCCTCTGGGATATTAGTGGGGAGGAAGAGGAGGAAGTGGAAGAGGAAGTGGAAGTGATTGTTACGGCAGATACATTCTACAAACAGGACCTTGTGCGTCCGCTTATTCTTACTATTAGGGCTTTGTGTATTGCCTCGGCGCGTTGCGTGCGGGGTGGGAGTGGGAGGGAAGGGAAGAGGTTTCCGTTAGTTCTGGTGGCGGTGGAAGTCCGGGATCGGGGGCTTT
>Ga0307507_10008537_pt1 | contig 14109 bp, 10 predicted proteins | sample 7_EM_MG_FD_207223 | JGI IMG/M metagenome (GOLD analysis project Ga0307507, IMG submission 207223) | Populus trichocarpa ectomycorrhiza microbial communities from riparian zone in the Pacific Northwest, United States - 7_EM | ecosystem: Host-associated > Plants > Roots > Unclassified | place... | reverse complement strand
TGCGGCTCTACGACGTCCGGGTCGAGGTCTGAGTGGAGGGCTACCGGTCGCGGTTCGCGCAGTGGGACACCCAGGCCTGGGTGCGCTCGAAACCCCGGCGCGACACGGCTTTCGCCGAGGGGATGCACTTCTTCTCCCCCGACCTGTGCCCGGCGCTGGTGCATCCGGCCGTGCGGGCGCTGAACCGCGAACGGCTGCTGGTGCACCAGCTCTACCAGTACCTCGAGTTCACCGTGCGGCTGGAAACCGGGCCGGTCAACGACGTCTGCCTGCTGCTGCGGTCCCCGGAGTTCCTGCCGTGGCTGCCGGAGGCGATGCGCGACGACGCGTTGCGCATCTACACCGACGAGGCCGGGCACGCGGAGATGTCGCACACGCTGCTGGCGGGAGTCCGCGAGGCGACCGGTGTCCAGCCGCTGCCCCACGAACCGCAGTTCCTGCGTGAGCTGGCCAAGCTGCGGGCCGAGGAAACCGGCCTGAGCGAGGACATGCTCGCGCTGTTCTTCGTGATCGTGTCCGAAACGCTCATCACGGCGTCGCTGAACCGGCTGCCACGCGACGAGCGCGTCCAGGCGCAGGTCCGCGAGCTCGCCGCGGACCACGCCGCCGACGAAGGCCGTCACCACGCCTACTTCCGGCAGCTGTTCGAATATCTGTGGCCCCGGCTGCCCGCGCAGGCCCGGCGATCGGCGGGCGTGCTGCTGCCGCGGATGCTGCTCGCGTTCCTCTCCCCCGACGAAGCAGCGATGACGGCGTCGCTGGCCGAATGCGGGATCGAGGACGCGCCCGCCGTCGTCGCGGAGATCCTGGCCGCCCCCGAAACCGCCGCCGTGGTGCGCGAAGGCGCCCGCCCGACGCTGCGGATGCTGGCCGCCAACGGCGTGTTCTCCGACCCGCCGGTCGCGGCCGCGTTCGCCGCGCACGGCCTGCCCGAGGAGTCCTGATGCGCGTCCTGCTCTCCGCGATGCCCGCGGGCGGGCACTTCCGGCCGATCGTGCCGGTCGGCCACGCCGCGCTGCGCGCCGGGCACGACGTCCGGGTCGCCACTCCCGACACGGCGAAGGACCAGGTCCGCGCCTACGGGTTCGAGCACCTCCCGGCGGGCCGCGACTGGGTGTCCGAGGACATCGAGCGCACCGCCGACGAGCCCGACATCCCGGGCGACAAGATCACCGAGTTCCTGCGCACCGAGGGCTACCCCGGCGCCGAGGCGGTCCGGGTCGCGCGGGACATCCTGGCGCACGCGCGAACCTGGCGCCCGGACGTCGTGGTCCGCGAGAACGCGGAGTTCGGCAGCTACCTGGCGGCGGAGGCGCTGGGCATCCCGCACGTCTCGATCGGCGCGGCGGGTTCGTCGGCGTCCTATCTGGACCCGGCGGTGCTGGCCCCCGCGCTCGACCGGGGCCGCGCGGAGCTGGGCCTTCCGGCCGACCCGGCGGGCGCGCGCATCCACGCCTACCTGCACGCGAACCTGATGCCCGGCGAGTACGACCCGGGCGAGCTGACGATCCCCCGGGTGCGGTGCTATCGGCAGGAAAGCCCGGTACAGCCCGGTGAACGGCTCCCCGGCTGGTTCGCGGAGCTGCCGGAACCGCCGATCCTGGCCGCGTTCGGCACGCTGCACCCGCGCGGCGCCGCCTGGCGACCCGTCACCGAGGCGGTGATCGCCGGGCTGGGGCTGCTCGGGCGTCCGGCCGTCGTCGCAGTGGGCTCCGCGTCGTCTTTTGAAGCACCGCCGTCGGTGCGTGTCGTCGACCGGATCCCGCAGCCGCTGGCGCTGGAAACCGCGTCCCTGTTCGTGCACCACGGCGGCTTCAACAGCGTCCGCGAGTCGGTGCGGGCCGGGGTGCCGATGGTGGTGCTCCCCTGGTTCACCGACTCCCTGGCCAACGCGGACCGCTGCGCCGGCGCCGGGCTCGGCCTGGTCGTGCCGAAAGCGGCCGTCACCCCGGAGGCGATCCACGACGCCTGCGCGTACGTCCGCGCGACGCCGTCCTACCGCGCGCGCACCGAAGCCCTGCGCCGCCGGATGCTCACCCTCCCCCCGATCGAGACCCTGCTGGCCGACATCCTCGCCCTGGCGGTTAAGCCGTGAATGGCACATTGAGGGCCTTTACGACTCTCAATGTGCCATTCACGGACCATCAGCTCAGCCTGCGGCCCGGGCCTCCTCGAAGCAGTCGCGCGCGTCGACGAGCTCCGGCCGGTGGTCCTCCGACCAGGCCCGGATCTCGCCGATCAGCGCGACCAGGTCGACGCCGAGCAGGGTCAGCCCGTACTCGGACAGCCCCGGCGAGGTCAGCGGCCCGAAGACGAAGCCCTCGCGCTGCAGCGCGCGCAGCGTGTCGACCAGGACCTTGTGGCTGATCCCGTCGAGCCGGCGCTGCAGCTCGTTGAAGTGGCGGGCGCCCTCGTGCATCGCCTCGAGCGCCAGCACCGACCACCGGCCGGAGAGGGTGCCGAGCACCCGCGCCAGCGGCGTTTCGGCGAAGCTCGCGATGCCGGGTGCGACCCGTTTCCGATACCTGCTCATGACCGAAACCCCCAGTTCGGCACGCTGTGGACAACCCCTGTGCACCGGCCGGACCATGCTGGTCTAGACCAGATGGGCTCGACCGTACCAGGTGAAGCCGTAACCGGGGTGCCACCGAGCGTCAGGGGAAACGGCGGTCCGCGGTGATCAGGCCGTGCTCGCTGGCGACGTAGTGGAAGTACGGCCGGCCGAGGTCGTCGGTCCCGGCGTAGTAGGTCTGCGAACGGCCGTCGGCCTCGGTGTTGACGCCGTTGGTGCGCGCCAGCACACCGGAGGAGCTCAGCCACTCCCGCGACGTCCGCACCGGGTGCCAGCTCCGGCCGTCGCCGGTGAGGTCGGTCAGCTGCTTGGTCATGTCGGCCGAGCCGGTGATCCTCAGGTTCTGGTCGTCGGTGATGTTCGCCGTGGCGTCGGTGACGAGCGGGTAGGACCAGGCGTGCCGGTCCGCGGACCGGACCTTACCGTCCACAGTGGACACCGAGGTCTGCTGCCCGGAGTCGTCCTGCACCACGTGCTGGGTGAAGCCGCCGCCGGTGACGTCGTCGCTGTTGCGGTAGTCCCGCGTGCGCTCGACGCGGGTGTAGACGCGCCCAGCCGAAGTGTCGACGTAGCCCGCGGTGACGTCGTGGCGCTTCGCCGTGACAGTCGCGTTCACGCCGCCTGCAATGTCGGTGACCTTCGTCTGCTTCGCCGCCGCGGGCACGACGTCGCTCTGCGTCAGCGCGCCGGACGTCGTCGCGGCGTGCTTGTCGGTGTACACGAACAGCGTCGGGACGACGGTGAACTCGGCGCCGATGTCGGGGAAGGTGAACGAAAGGTCGTGGCTGCCGCCGTCGACCAGCCGCCCGGCGAAGGGCGTGATGTCGTAGGTCTCGGCGTGCAGGCTGAACGTGTCGATCGCGACGATCGGCCGCCACAGCTGGGGCACGATCCCGCCGGAGTAGATGTGCGGGAAGGTCAGCGCCGAACCGGCGAGCGTGCCGTCGACCGCGAAGTTCGCCTCGCGATAGGGCCCGTGCCCGCACATCCCGGCGGCCGGGTACTTCGCGGCGACGTCGTCGGGGACGTCGTCGAACCACTGCTCGTCGCAGGCATGCCCTTCGAGGACGACCTGCAGGTAGGCCCGGGTGATGTTGCGCGGCAGGTCCTTCGCGGCGAAGTGCACGGTCGGCGCCGCGGGCGTCGCATCGGCGTGCAGGAACCCGGCCACGCGGTCGGCCGTCTCGGGCGCCGGGTGTTTCCGGTCCGCCTGGTAGTACGTGATCGTCACGGTCTGGGCGTAGACGCCGGTGTAGACCGGGGAGTTGAAGTTCTCGATCCCGCCGTGGAAGGGCTGCGCCGTCTTCAACAGCGCCGTATAGGGCGTCAGGTCCTTGTCGAAGTGGTAGGTGATCGCGCGCTTGCCCTCGCCGCTGGGCTCCTCGGTGGTCCCCCACCAGACCTCGGTCCCGCCGATCTGCAGGTCACCGATCCGGTCGAACTGCCGCCCGCTGACCGTGACGGTCTGGTCGAGCACGACCTTCGCCCACGGCCCCGGGCAGGTCTTCGGCGGCTCGAGACTGCCCTCGTAGTACTGCGGCGTCCCGTCGGCCGCGTTGGACCGGAACTTGTCCGCCAGCGTCACGGTGCAGTGCGGGGTGTCCGGCCGGCTCACCGCGGGCGCCGGGGTGACCGGATCGTCGGTGTCACCCTCGAGAACCGGCCCGGCAAAGGCGGTCCCGGGGAGAAGGATCAGGAGCAGGGCGGCGAAAACGAGCGCAAGTCTCCTCACCGGGGCACCCTATCCCGGACCGGCCCCGACGAACGGGGGAAAATCACGCGGTCGCGATCAAATCGGTTGCGCCGTTCGGCAGACTGCGATCATGGGACCCGTACGCACGCCCCCGCAAACCACCGGCTGGGGGCGGCTGCAGGCCGTCGCGGTGTCCGGGTCCGCCGCCGAAGGGCTGATGCTGGCCGCGCTGCCGCTGCTCGCGGTGAGCGTCACGACGGATCCGCGCGAGGTCTCGCTGGTCAACGTCGTCGGGCAGGCGCCGTGGCTGCTGTTCTCGCTCTTCGCGGGCGTGCTGATCGACCGGCTGAAACGGACGACCGTCCTCGCCTGGGCGTATGCCGTCCAGGTCGTGGCAGCGCTGGCGCTCGCCGTCGCCGGGTCGGCCGGGTGGCTGGGCCTGCCCGTGCTGCTGGTAGTCGCCTTCGCCGTGACCTCCGCGCAAGTGCTCGGTGACGGCGCGAGCGGCGCGCTGGTGCCGGAACTCGTGCCGCCGGAGCGGCTGACCGCGGCCAACGCGCGGCTGCAGGTCATCGACCGCGGGGTGGTGCAGTTCGTCGTCCCGCCGCTGACCGGGTTCCTCATCGCGGCCGCCGCCGGCGCACCCGCCTGGCTGGCCGCGGTCACGGCCCTGACCGCGCTGCTGCTGGCCCGCGGAATCCCGTCCACCGCGATCGTCCGCGAACGGAAACACCCGCTGCACGACATCGCGGACGGGCTCAAGCACCTGGTGCGGATGCCGCTGCTGCGCTCGATCACGTTCAACGTCGCGCTCGGCTCGTTCGCCGCCAGCGCCGGGAACGCGATGTTCGTCCTGTACGCGACGCAGGTGCTGCACGTCGGCTCGGTCGGCTACGGCCTGCTGCTCGCGTGCATGGCCGTCGGCTGGATCGGGTCGTCGTTCTTCGTGCAGAAGGTGGTCGCGCGACTGGGCTACTCGTGGTCGATGCGGCTCGCACAGGCCAGCTCCGTTCTCGCCGACCTCCTGCTCGCCGTGGTGCCGCCGTGGCCCCCGCTGGTCGGCGCCGTGCTGATCTTCCTGACCTCGACGGTGCTGGTGTGGAACGTCTGCTCGCAGTCCAGCCGCCAGCGGTTCACCCCGCCCGAGCTGCTCGGCCGGGTGCTGACCAGCCATCGCGCGCTGGCCTGGGGTCTGACCCCGCTGGGCGCGCTCACCGGCGGCCTGGTCGCCGCGCACTGGAACCTGCGCGGCGTATGGGTTATGTCGGCGGCGGTCATGACGGTCAGCGCGGTGTACGTCTGGTTCAGCCTCTCCCCCGCCGCCTTCCGCAAGGCTGAAGCGGAGGCGGCTGGTCCCGGGTGACGTGCCGGGTCGGGGGGCACCGGCACGTCACCCGGGGGTTTCTAGCCGCCGAGCGCCAGCGCCACCGCGCCGAGCAGCGCGGCGTCCTGGTCGAACCTCGCGGCGACCAGCTGGGGCGGGAACGGCACGGCGTGCGCGAGCCGGTCGGCCAGCGCGGGCAGCAGGACGTCGGCGGAGCGGACGAGCCCGCCGCCGACCGCGATCCGCTCCGGGTCCAGCGCGATCGCCAGGTTCGCCACGTGCATGGACAGCTCGTCCAGCGCCGCGGTGACCAGCTCCTTCGCCTGGACGTTCTCCTTGGCCAGGCCGAACAGCTCCCCGGCGGTAACCGGGCGGCCGAGCAACTCGCTCGCCCGGCCGCCCAGCCCACGCCCACCGACGGCTTCCTCCAGCGGCGCCGCTCCGCTGGCGAAACCCTCGGTGTCCTGCGGTGCGAGAAGGTTGTAGCCGATCTCGCCCGCAGCGCCATTCGCGCCGGTCAGCAACCGGCCGCCGACCAGGACCGCGGCCGCGATCCCGGTGCCCAGTGAGAGGAACACCGCCGGGTCGGTCCCGGCGAGCGCGCCCCATTTCCACTCCGCGAGGGCCGCGGCCTTCGCGTCCGTGCCGACCTCGATCGGCACGCCCGCGAACTCGGCCGCGACCCGCTCCTTCAGGTGCAGCTGCTCCCAGCCCGGCACGTTCGGCGCGAGCAGGATCTCTTCCGGGAGCACGATCCCCGGGCTGACGACACCGATCGCGGTGATCGAGTCCGTGGCTCCCTCGTCGGCCAAAAGGCTCTTGGCCGACGCGAGTGCCCTGGTCACCACTTGGTCGGCGCCCGCGTGCGCGTCGGTGTCCAGCCGGCGGGTCGCCAGCAGTTTCCCTTCGCGGTCGGCGAGCCCCAGCGCCACTTTCGTGCCGCCGAAGTCGATCCCGAGAATCAATCGCTCAGTCACTCCCTGGTCCCCTCGATCTGCGGCGCGATGGCCGCCTCCTCCTGGTGGTGGTAGCCGCCGGCGCTCACGACAACCCGCCCGGTGTTGAACCCGTCGACGCTGACCACCGGCGACGCGCCCTTGAGCGCGGACGCCTTGTAGGTGACCGTCAGCGTCTGAGACTGGCCCGGCCACAGCGTGATGTCGTTGTCGTCCCAGGTCGCCGCCGCGAGCTGGTTGTCGCCACCCGCCTCGTGCCCGTCCGGCGTCCCCCGGCGCACGTCGGCGCGGAGGAAGAAGGAGACCGCGGACGTCTTCGAGGTGTTGGTGACGGTCACCGTGGTGGCGGTGTCGTCGCCGTTCGGCCCGGGCGCGCGACGCGTCGACGCCGTGACGCCGACCTGCGACTTCGGCAGGTTCTGCAGTGCCTGCAGGTTGCTGTACTGGGACAGCGTCGCCTGGGGGTTGCCCAGGGTCTTCGCCCAATCGACGACGTCCTTCTGGGTGGAGAGCCAGTAGACGTTGCGGTCGAGCACCTTGCCGCCCTGCTTGACCTGCAGCTCGACGAAGTACACCTGCGCCTTGGCCGGCAGCTTCGTCTCGGCTGGGACCTTCGGCTTGAGAACACCGGTCTTGACGCCCTGGCTGCCCAGGCTGATCCCGCCTGCCGTCTGGTCGTCGAGGACCTTGCCCGCGGTGTCGTACACCTTGGCCTGCACGGAAAGCCCGGACTGCGTGGTGGCGCCGAGGTTGTCGAGCGTCACGGATCCGTTGTCGTAGCCGTAGATCGCGTGCAGCGGCTTGTTGGCCTTCTTGGCGCCGAAGAACGCGCCCGCCTGGTCACCGTCGTCGTTGTAGAGCGACCACAGCAGCGTCGGCCAGCCCTTGTTGAGCTGCCAGTAGACGACGCCGGTCGACGGGTTGTTCTTGTCCGTCGAGTGGTGCAGGAAGGCCTCGAACTGCGAGCGCGTGTTCTCGTAGTTCGCGATCTGCGCGAGGTCCACATAGGACTCGAGCGAGTTCCATGTCCCGTACCGCTGGGTGATGGACTGGTCGAGCGTGAACAGCGTGCCGAAGGCGTAACCGCCGTGGTCCGGCTCGAAGTTCGCGTGGTACTGGTTGTACGCCGGGTCCTGCCACAGCTTCGCCTGCTCGGTGGGCGAGAGGAACCGCTTGATCGAGTCGAGCGTCGGCACCGTGTGCCCGGCGCTCTGCTCGCTCGCGAAGCCCCACGAGCCACCGGCGTTGGTGCGGCTGGAGTCCTCGGCGTCGAAGTGCGAGGTGTCGTACCAGTACGCGGGCGGAACCCAGTCGTACGGGCCTTCCTTCTCCCCGGACTGCCCGAGCGTCGGCGTGCTCTTGTACTCCGCCGAGGCAACGAGCGTGACCTGGAAGTCCGCCTCCTTGAACGCCTTCAGCGTCTGGGCCTCCTGGCCCGGCACCGGCTCGTTGTCACTCCAGCCGTAGTTGAAGACGCTCGGGTGGTTCCGCTCCATCTGCGCGATGGTGTACGCCGAGTCGTGGAAGATCCGGTAGTCGCGGTCGGTCAGCTTCGAGGCGTCCTCGGGCTGCCAGGCGTCACAGCACAGGAACCCGCCGATGACCAGCAGCCCGGCGCGGTCGGCCTGATCGTAGAAGTCCTGCGGCATGTCGTGGCCTTCCAGCCGCACGCCCGTCAGGCCCATGTTCTTGATCAGCGCGATCTGGTGCGCGGTGTCGGCCTTGTCGTAGTGCAGGAACAGGTCCGGCGCGAACCCGCCGCCGCGGAAGACGAAGTCCTTGCCGTTGATCGCGAACAGCCGCGCGCCCTCGGGCAGCGGCTTCGACTTGCCGACCAGCTTCGAGGTGACCGTGCGGATGCCGAAGGTGCTCTTCGACGACGTCGACAGCATGCCGTTCTGCGAAACCGCGGTGCTCAGCGTGTACAGCGGCTGGTCACCCATCGAGTACGGCCACCACACCCTCGGCTGGCTGATCTTCAGCGCGCCGAACTTGGCCGGGGTGAAGGAAACCGTCTGCTTGGTGTTCGCCGGGATCGTCACGGTCTGCTTGACCACGATCGGCGCGCCGGCCGGCGGGGTGACCGTCGCGGCGACGTCACCGGTCTGCGGGGTCGCCGCATTGTTGGTGACGTCGACCTTGAGCGTCAGCGAAGAGCTGGACAGGTCGGCCGCGTTGTCCTGCACGACGTGCGCGTTGTCGCCGGTGAGCGCGTCGGAGAGCTGCAGGGTCGGCGGGAACTGGATGCCGGTGTCGTTGTCCGGCGGGATCTGGCCCCAGTCGACCTGGTCGAGGGTGTACATCTTGAGCGGGTCGTTGGGATAGACCTTGATCGCCAGGGAGTTCTTGCCCGGCTTGACCAGCTTCGAGACGTCGAAGGTGTGCCCGGCGAAAGCGCCGCTGACGATGTCCTTGGTGGCGACGAGCTTGCCGTTCACCCAGACGTCGCCCTCGCCGACGATGCCGGGGATGGTCAGCTTCGCGCTCTGGCCGGGCTTGACGCCCGGGTCGAAGTCGGTCCGGTACCACCACGGGTCCGAGAACGGCTTGGTGACCACGGGGCCGAGCTTGTCGACGTAGCCGAAGCACTTGCGCATGTTGTCGGAGAAGAAGACGTCAGGGCACTTGCCGTTCTGCACCAGGGCGTTGATCTCGGTACCCGGCGCGCCGCCGTCGTCGACCTTGACCGGCAGCCAGCCCGCGGTGGAGTAGCCGGGGACGGAGACCTTGTCGCCGCCGTCCTTCACGCTCGCGGTGGTCAGGACCTGCCAGCCCGGCAGGCCGATGGTGGACAGCCCGTGCGGTTTCGCCGCGGCCTGCTGCTGGACGTCCTGCGCCGAGGCCGGCGCGGCGACGCTCAGCACCCCTGGAACCAGGATCAGCGCGGCGGCCGCGGCGATCCTGGCCTTGGGTGTCTTGCTCATGCCTGTGCCCCTTCGGTTCCGGTGGAGGCGAAGGCCTCCTTGATCTCCTTGTCCCCGAACGGCCAGGTGTTCTCGGCCTTCGCGTAGATCAGGTATGCGATCGCGCCGATCGCGATCCAGCCGACGGACAGCCCGATCGAGAGCCAGGTCGCGGAGACGTAGATGTAGACCCAGCCGACCAGCGCGATGAGGGTCGGGACCGGGTAGAGCCACTGACGATACGGGCGCTTCAGGTTCGGCTGGCGCCGCCGCAGCACGACGATCGCGGCGACCTGGGCGAGCGACTGGACGATCACCAGGGTGGCGACCGCCGCGTTGATCACTTCGGTCAGGGTGAACAGCGAGCCGATGATGGTGATGGCACCCATGGTGAGCACGCCGGCGGTCGGCAGGTTCAGCTTCGGGTGCAGCTTGCCGAACATCGTCAGGAACACCTTGTCCCGCGCCGCCTCGTAGGGCACGCGCGAGCCGCCGAGCAGGCCGGCGAACACCGAGCCGATGGCCGCGACGACGATCAGCACGGTGATGACCTTCGCCGTCCCGCCGCCCCACGCCTGCTCGAGCACCTGCGAGGCAACCGCAGTGGCTTGGGCGGGATCGGTGAGCACGCTGAGCTTGATCGAGCCGAGCACACCGAGCTGCAGCAGGAAGTAGAGGCCCATGATGCCGAGGATCGAGAAGATGATCGACCGCGGGATCGTGCGGCCCGGGCTGCTCACCTCGCCCCCGAGGTAGGCGGTGGTGTTGTAGCCGAGGTAGTCGTAGATCGCGATGATCAGGCCGGCGCCGAGACCGCCCCAGAACGTGCCGTTCCCGGCCGAGCTGAACGCGCCGGGGGTGAAAGCGAATGCCTGCGCGCCGCTGAAGTGCGAGAACGCGGCGATGATCGTGGCGATCACCGCGACCAGCATGACCACGAACAGCCCCGTGGTGAGCTTGCTGATCTGGCCGATCTTGCGGAACAGCGCCAGGATGATGAGCAGCGTGATGCCGATGCCGATGATCTTGCCGAGCCCGGTGACGCCGGCGTCGTCGGTCACCCCTGGGATCAGGTAGCCGAGGTACTGGACCAGGCCGATGATGCCGGTGGACATGATCAGCGGGATGAACAGCACCGCGCTCCACACGAACAGGAACGGCATCAGCCGCCCGGTCCGGTACTGGAAGGCCTCACGCAGGTACAGGTAGGTGCCGCCGGCACCCGGCATTGCGGCGCCGAGCTCCGCCCAGATGAGCCCGTCGGCCAGCGCGACGATCGCGCCGATGATCCACCCGAACATCGCCTGCGGCCCGCCCATGGTGGCGACCATGGCGGGAATCGTGACGAACGGGCCGATACCGCACATCTGCGTCATGTTGATCGCGGTGGCCTGCAAGGGGCCGATCTTGCGCTCAAGGGCGGGCTGCGCGGGAACCGCGGCCTCGGAACCCCCTGAACGAGTGGGTGAACTCACGACGTGCCTCCGTCCGATAGTTAGTAAAGTTTCTTAACATAAAACGCGCGGGCCTGGAAGGGCTCGCTCGGTAAAGTTGGCGCAACAAGGGGATGGAGATGGGGACTTGGCAGGCCAAAACGGGCCGCAGGTGGGGACTCCGGCGAGCATGCGGGCGCTGAACCAGCGCCTCGTGCTGGAACGGCTGCGCGCCCACGGGGAGGCGACCCGGCCGCAGATCGCCGGGGACACCGGGCTGTCGAAACCGACCGTCGGGCAGGCGCTGCTGGACCTCGAGCAGGCGGGCCTGGTCCGGGCGACCGGCCGCAGCCTGCCGGGCCCCGGCCGGGCGGCGGTGGTGTACCAGGCCGCGCCGGACGCCGGGCACGTCGTCGGCGTGGACATCGGGCGCCGCGCGATCCGGCTGGCCGTGGCCGATCTCGAGGGCAGCATCGTGGCGCGGCTCGACGAGCCGAACCGGTGCCGCTCGGCGAGCGCGCTGATCCGCACGGTGAGCGAATCCGTCGCGCGCGCGGTGGCCGCGGCCGGCCTGAGGCCCGGCGACGTCGTCTCGACCGTGGTCGGCACCCCCGGCGTCCCCGACCCGGCGACCGGCACCGTGCACCGCGCGCCGAACCTCCCGGGCTGGGAGCGCCGTGGCCTGCTGCACGAGCTGGAAGCGGCGCTGTCGGAAGCGGGTTCGGACGTCGTGGTCGAAAACGACGCGAACCTCAGCGCGGTCGGCGAGCACGCGCTCGGCGCGGCGCTGGGCGTCGACGTCGTGGTCTGCCTGACGGTCGGCACCGGCATCGGGATGGGCTTGCTGGTGGGTGGCCGGCTGTTCCGCGGCGCTCGCGGCGCGGCGGGCGAGATCGCCGACCTGCCCTACGGCACGGTCCCGAGCGGCTCCGGCGCCCACCGGCCGGGCCCGATGGAAGCGGCCGCAGCGGGCCACGCCGTCGTCGAAGCGGCCCACGAACTGGGCCTCACCCGCGCACGCTCAGCGAAAGACGTCTTCCGGCTGGCGCGCGCGGGCGATGCGGTGGCGTTGCGGGTCGTGGAGGACGAAGCGGAGAAGCTCGCCTACATCGTTTCGGCGGTGACGGCCGTCCTGGATCCCGGCCTGATCGTGCTGGGCGGCGGCGTCGGCGGCAACGCGGACCTGCTGGTGGCGCCGATGCGGCGGGCACTGGCCACGACCATCCCGGTGGTGCCGGACATCGTGGCCGGCCAGCTGGGCGAGGACGCGGTGCTGGCCGGCGCGATCGCGACCGCCCTGGGCACCGCCCGCGACCTGGTCTTCGACCGCCGCGGCCTGCGCCGCGCAGCCGGCGAACGCTAGCGACGGTCGTAGTGAGCGATGATCACGCCCTTCGTGGTCACGACGCTGCCGGTGAGATCGAACTCGGTGAGCGGCGCCTCGCCGTCGAAGAGACGCGCGCCGGGCCCGAGGGTCAGGGGGTGGATCAGAAGCGTGTAGTGGTCGACCAGTCCGGCGGCGTGCAGCCCGCGCACGAGCGATGCGCTGCCGATGACGGACAGGTCATTGCCAGGCTGGGCCTTCAGCTCAGCCACGGTCCGTACGGCGTCGCCGCGCAGCAACACCGAGTTCTGCCAAGCCTCCGCGTCCTCGAGCGTGGTCGACGCGACGTACTTGGTGACGGCGTTCATGTGCGTGGTGAACGGATTACCGTCCTCGCGCCGCCCCCACGCGGTGATGAAATCCTCCCAGGTACGGCGGCCGAACAGCATGTCCCCGGGCCGGCTCATACCCTTGCCCATCTCCTGGGCCATGACGTCATCCTGGTACCCGTTGCCCCATCCGCCATGCGTAAAGCCGCCGCGGGTGTCCTCATCGGCCCGGCCGAGTCCCTGCACGACGCCGTCGAGGCTGACGCTCATGGTGACATTGATCGAACGCATCGGTCTGTCCTTCCGCTCCCGCAGGCCGCATCGGCCTGTCGCCCGCTATACGAGCGACGAGCACCCGGATCGACATCTGGGCGGAAAGGGACTCGTGAGTGGCAATGCCGGTTCTAACCGGCATTTGCCACTCACGACGGCCGGGCCACCTCCTGAACCGCAGGCCGGCCACGCAGATGTGCCCACCCCTGCGGGCTGCCGGACCATGCACCGCCTCAGCAACCCCACCTACCCCACACGCAACCGTCGTGAGTGGCTAGAGGTGTTCTAACACTCCTAAACACTCACGACCCCACCGCAAGCCACCCCACCCGTCCCAACACTGGCTCTAACTGGCCGCAACACTCACGAGATGGGTTGGCCCTGCCGGGCCGGTCCCGGGGGCTGTGAACAGATGCGGGTGAAGGTCGAACCGGTGTCCTGCCATGCCCCCAATGACGCGTTCGGGACGCCCAGCGTCCCGAACGCGTCATTGGAGACATCCAGACTGCCGGTTCGCGTGGTGCCTGGTGCTGATGTGACCGGTGCGCCACGACCTCCACCACCACCTGGCCACATCCCGGGCCCAGCGACGACATCCACAGCGATCACATCTGTCCCATCAGTCCCATACGCATCTATTCACGTATCAGTCCTTGCAGCCGGCCCCCTGACCTGCATCACCCAGGCGTGCCGAGTACCGGTGCCACCCCCCAACTCCCGACCAAATAAGGTTTTCCCGCCAGCCATCCGGAGGTGAACGCGTGCCCGAGGTCGACTTCTACGAAGTGCTCGGCGTGGGACGAGAAGCCACCCCGGCCGAGCTGAAGACGGCCTACCGCCGCCTCGCCAAGACCATGCACCCCGACGCGGGCGGCACGGTCGGCACGTTCCGCCTGCTCCGCGAGGCCTACGACACCCTGGCCGACCCCGTCCTGCGGGCCCGGTATGACAGCGCGGGCGGCAAGATCGTCGCCGTCCGGCCGGCGCCGCGGCCCCGGCGGAAGTTCGGGGACGAGCCCGGGTACGTCCCCGAGCTGCCCGAACTGGACGCCGACGACCTCGACTGGTGGCAGTTCGCCGGCCAGGACACCCGCGTCCGGCACGGACGCCGCCGGGGGCCGGGCCACACCCCCGTCGTCGCCGCGGTGGCCGGGATGGTCCTGGTCCTGCTCCCCCTGGTCACCGGGGTCGGCTTCTCCACCCCGGTGCTGGTCGTCTGGCTGGTCCTCACCGCCGGCACGGCCGTGCTGGTCCAGCGCCTGGCCCGCGGCTACCTCGCCGCGTCGAAAGCGCGCGAGGCCT
>Ga0307507_10008536_pt1 | contig 14112 bp, 14 predicted proteins | sample 7_EM_MG_FD_207223 | JGI IMG/M metagenome (GOLD analysis project Ga0307507, IMG submission 207223) | Populus trichocarpa ectomycorrhiza microbial communities from riparian zone in the Pacific Northwest, United States - 7_EM | ecosystem: Host-associated > Plants > Roots > Unclassified | place... | reverse complement strand
TCCCCCCCTGTCCACATGTGTAACTTTACATCTCATTCGCGACAGTGCCCATATACGTGCCCCTTATTTCTACAGCCCCCGTCTTCTCTCCGAATCCCTTTACAGCCATCTCGTATATTGGCTGCCGTCTCCTGGACACTTCCCTCCTTTTTCCTCTTTTTCCATTTGCCTAAATTCCAATCTTTGCACTTAATTCTCGCATGTGCTTGTTGCCGGAAAGGATTTTATCTTGTAGGATAATATATACCTTTAATATTTTCTGATATTCTGCACTCATTTTTTTCGTTGATCCGGGTGTGTTGGGATACTCTGAGTCCTTACCTAATATGGTGCGGCTTGGACAGTGCTTGTTTTTCTATGCTTATAAATTATCTTTCCTGTCTGATATTATACTTTGTTTTCCCGTCTCCATTTCAGTAGAATCCCAACTTCTCATATTAACCTATTGTGGGCACCCTGAGTGCGTAAACACGAATGAGAGCACCGGAGGAAAATCATACCGGCACTCCCGGGCGGCGGCGTGAGTTCGAGCTGGACTTGCTTATATATTTTGCTCTGAATCCCCGCATGGTCCCCCTTGCGGTGGCCCTTTTTTCTCTTTGGAAAAGACGGAGAAACAAAAAGAAAGACCAATTAGGATAAAGGCTGAATCCCCGCCTATTGTCCCTATTTTTTTTTTGTCCCATCTCCAAAGTTGCTCGAGTGCCGGAGATGAGAGTCCATCATCATAACTACATCCGCAGCCCCCAAGCCAGGGATGTTAGAATCAGTGTTGCAGTACTTGTAATTGTCGGCATATCATGGCTTGGTTCTTTCTCTTCGGTTTTTATAGTTGAGTTCGAACAGCACCGTACTGTGGGACGCGCAGGTGTATTGGCACTGCGGATGAAGATACGGTATTCCCCTAGTCCATTGCTTGAAAGAGGAGGAAAATGAGTCGCTGAAGAGGGGAGGAACTAACCCTCCCGCTTGGCGAGGCCCCCCTTGATAGAACTAGAAATCTGTTTTTCTCGACTCTCCCTGCTTTCATCTATCTTGGCGACCTTCATGCATAGTGGCTTGCACCGGTCGGCAGAAATAACTTTGGGAGTGTGCCTTTGGTAGGCTGCCATTTCCTGATATGAGTGCGAGGACCCCCGGGATCCTCCCGCGGTTCGTTACCGTAGCGTGAACAACTACTACTATATAGTAAATTATAGCCAGAGGGTTCAATACGGGAGAAAGCTATCTCGCGCTGAAATATTTGATGCCGGGTAATGGCCTCTTTTGCTACCGAAGCTTATACCACCGAAGGTGGGGGGGGTTTGTTTAATTAATTATGCTTCCTTAGAATAGGCATTTCTTGGGTGGCTAGCTTGCAGAGATCGTGGGGGTGTGAGGTGGAAGGCTTAAAGATAATCTAAAGATTTCGTAAGACGCTGCTGAGGAAGAGCCACGTTAGATTCATAGTTTTACTAGCGCGGCCGACAGTTAAAACGGTCACGTGGTTCTGATTAGACGCTCAACAGCCATAAGATTCACCAAAATTTTCTTATCCGACTCACGTGACTCTTTTATCTATCGGCTACGCCCATAGATTTGAAAACCTAAAAATTAATGATGTTTCCCTTTCCTCACCTATGCGCCACGCGCAAGCCTTCTCCCCCTCTAACACTTCCTTTCGGAGCTGAAGTGTTTTTGTATAATACTGGCCCGGCTAACGGTGTCCGGCCAGGTTGCGCTATGTCCCCCCACTGCATCACATTGTCTGGCCTGGTCTGTAAATTTGCATTACAGACTCTGTCGGTTTTAATATTTGAACAATACTGGACCTTGCGGTGTCATATACCACCGAGACCCTACCCGAAATTACACTTAAGTTATGGGGTGAATTTTGGGAAAGAGCTATCTCACACGATAAGATTTATTGCTAAGTGATGGTATCTTTTGAAATCAGAGGTTACCCCACAGGAAGCTTATAAAGACCAGATTTTACAGTAGGTATTTTATGATGGTGTGCAATAGGTAAAAATTTCGGATTCCTCCGTTCTGAACTCGAGTACTCGGACTCACACCAGAGAACTCAAAAAGGGTTTTTTCCCCGGCTACTGGTAGTATATTAAAAAGGTGTTTCTTGTGGGAGGGCTATTGTACTTAAGTTGTCGGAGTGAAGATTCGTTTTTTTGGTGCTTCACCACTATAATGGGAGCATTTCTAATCTGGTGACTCGTGTACGTGGGAAAGTAGAAGTAAATTCCAGTACTGATAGTCGAAAAGAAAAAAAAAGAGTCAAGGTGATAGCGATAGTGTGCTTGCGGGAATGGTGTTGGAATAATGTGGTGGACTTTGGAAGAAGCGGGAGATTGTGAAAGACCGTTTGGAGGCATTGCAGATGGTTCGGGAGGGTGTGATAGATTGTTGCACAGTTTCGGAAAAATATTAGACCGACATGTCTTTCCTTTGTTATCACGGAAGTGGACGGAGAAACAAGGGCGTGCGCCGTAGGCGTGTAGGTTAATAGAGAGATAGGTAGGGTGATCAATGGAAAGGTTTGGATGTGCTACTTATGTTTTACTTATACACCTGTCGCTACCGTTAGTTTTGTTTTTAGATAGCGAATAAAAGAAGCGAGAGAACGAGAGTGTGAGCGAAGTGCCTAAGTTCCGTATGAATTCTCTTTCTCTCGTCTACCACTGTGCCATCCGTAACCCTCTAACGATTTTAAATGGGAAGATGGGGTAACTGGTGACATGTTTGGCTCGCCGCGATTATGCTTTGGAAAAGCGGTTTTGTCCTAAATCATGTTATTAAATCGGGAAGCGTTGGGCGAGCTAAAATTGAATCCTGATTTCAAGCTATTATATAATAGGTGTGTTCAGGGTGGTCCTTTCATGGTCCTTTCGGCAGGTCCTTTTCAAACCAATTAAATGGTCCTTTCAAGAGTTGCAAAAGGAACAGATGTGTTCCTTTTGCTATGTCCGAACCGTTGACAAACGGTCCTTTTACTGTACCGATCAAACTAGTATCACTAGTGCAACCTCTAGATATACGTACTATACCCATATCAATTACTCGAGTAACGTACTGGACCGGGAAGTGGATCAGACGCAGAAGTGAATCGGTGTGTATGTGAATTTTGCACAAACCCCCACTGCGGGAAGTTCGACAAAATAAATCCTCCGAATTTAGCTCAAAAACAAGTTAATCTGAAATAGTGTACTATCAGAGATACCTCCTACCCTTCTAAATCTCGTCTTCTTACTGTTGTGCGTCGATTAGGATTTCCATATTTCTACTTTTTTGGTGCATTTTTACTGATCCACTTCCCCGTCTGAGCCGCTTCCCGGTCCAATACGTTAGTTGAGAAGAGAACTATGCAACGCAGGTGTGTGTGGTAATAATGACGAAAACGTTAAATGTAAAATAATAAAGAAGGTACTGGGATTGAAAAATTTCCGGCGTGAGTAAGGAAGTCAACAAAGCAATAAACAGAGAGCAAAAGCATTGGGTACGATTGCGGTTCAGGTATCAAGTATTTGTACTATCAACACTTTAGCACGTAGCTTAACCTTATTCACACATAGTATGAGGCAGCACGATGATCTAAAAGGACCATTGCCGAATTTCTCCATGTATCCTATGCACGCTTTTCTTGTTGTGTTCAATGGTCCTTTCCATATACAGACCATCCAACGGACTCTCGAAAGGACCGCCAAAGGACCACCCTGAACACACCAAATATAATTTGAATTTTTAATCAAGGGTGTTGCTGAACTGATAACTATATTATGGATACTCGCCAAAAAAAAAAAAGTCCCAGACCTTTCCCCAGACTCGAGTATTATACCAGGGCGCCACTTGTTGTCATGAGGGAAGCGTAGTTCTGAACTGCCCTCCCAGCGTGTAGGTAAAAGTTGGGGATAGACTTCTTTTTTTTTAGGCGAGACAGTGGAGGAAGATTAAAATAATGACAGGATAGTAATCATAGAGGAATTAGTACACTTTTTCACGTGGCATGGTTTAGCATTCTGTTTCAAATCGCAAAAACATAATTTAGAAATCGCAATCGCAGCCCGCCAAATTCCCCTTATTTCCTTGGCATGGAAACTATTGACTGGAGCTCCCTTGCAAGCAAGATGATAACCTGAGACTACCAGAAAAAAAGTAATCCCCCGCTCCTCTTGGCTTCAAAGAAGGAGAAGTTCATCACCTCCTTTGGTCAAGCATCGCTATACTGAGTACTGTCATATCGTTCGCTATAGAACCTTCCGCTGTGAATACCGGTACGTTACCTACGGCACACAAAGGATCAAGTGAATGTAGCATATCGAATACCCGCACCGACCATACCCTGACCAATAATATTCATGGGGACTTGAATACGAATGTTGGGAATGTCAAACAACTATAAGATTATCAAAATGGGAGTGTACGAAGAGCACTTGCGGATCCAAGCACGGTAATTGCCATTAGAACCCAATATAAGGCATCGAGATGTTAGTAATCTTCTACTCGGTGGTGTTGGGGATTGGGTTCTACACAGGAATGAGCTCGCTGTATAATTCGGGAGTCGGGATGGCTCGAGGGACCCTACTTTGCTATGTTATGGGAGTAAAGGGGCTGGGAAGACCATCATAAGGTACTACAGTATCCTCTGGAAACCAAAAACATGCTGGCAAGTAATAAAATCAGTTCGTTGGTGAAAAATAGCCTACGCGAGTAGACCCGCGGATAGAGTATTGTAGTTTAGATTTCTTTTATTATGTCTCAATTAGCCTGTGAAGAAGTTGAGGTCTACAGTTGCCCTTTTGTGATGTTTGAAGCCACCTGTAGTTAAGTGTATTTAAACCATATCACATTAGTGTTGACAGGTTTGGGATAGTTCCAAGCTATACGCAATCATATATTGGATCACTCGGAAGCCCTACAGCCTCGCCAGGGGGGCCTAAAGCGAGACCAGATTAGCCTCTTACGAACACTAATAACGGTGATGGCCATGTGACCAAGAGCGTGGCCTTTGTGTGTCGAGAATAAGCGTCACATATCCGGAATTCATTATCTCACGTCTAAGGGATGAATAGGGATAATTGGGGAGTCTGAGAAGGAAGAAGTATAAAGGAGAAGAGAAGAGAAGAGAAGAGAAGAGATATTGGGTGAGATGAGAAGGAGTGCGGTTGGTGTTATCATAAGGGAAGTGATGATGTAGCAAGAAGATGAAGGAACAACGAAACTTTCCTGATTTACGTATACAAGGATACCAGTTTTTTCGCAATAGCGACGATAGAATATAGGAAAAGACATCGAACATAGTACGTATAGATGAGGGATCCCCGACCTGCTCTGACTCAACTGTTGGAAATCGAACTTGGGCTCTTACTCTCTACAACTTTCTTCCTCTTCACATCTTTCCTTAAGTCTTTCCTTTCCACAATTTATCACTATCAATCATGATCTTCATCTCCGCTTAACACAAACTTTGTGTCTCCACCTAAGCCGCTCCACTCTGCTGCGTGGAACCCTCACCGTTGATCATTCCCTCCGCATCGAGTATTTTCAACACACACATCTAACTTATAGCAGTCACACTGCGTTTGTGCACCTATTTTTCGACACTTATTTCCTCTCCTCCGTTCTTTTATTCTTCCCTTCTTCTCTCTTTCGTCTCCTCCCTATCAACCAATAAGCAATACAAGTTACTCGTCGGCCTTGATCACAGCTTTTGCTCACAATCTCTTGTGACTCTAGTCAACACCAACAACCACTTCGACAGACTACGGATACACCCATCTCTTACACTACAGCTTCATTCCATCCTTCATGAATATCGTACCCGCAGAGTACCAAGAACGAACTTTCAGTCCTATCCATCATAGCTATGCCTTATGGGACACCCATAGGGGTAACACCTTGACATATGACGTGGGTTGCAACTTAAATACGAATGCTGGCACTGTTTCGTGCTGTTGCAATAACACCTTCTACCGTGGATCAAGTGAAGACAATTTACTCATTCAAGCATGGCTTTCCCCACTGGATCCATATAGACGGCACCAGGATGTGAGAAACTCCAGGCTTGATGGAATGGGAGATTGGGTTCTGAACACAAATGAGTTTGCGATTTGGCGTGGGGATCGAGATGGCTCGGGAAAACCTATATTGTTATGTTATGGGACCCAAGGAGTCGGCAGGACCTATATAATGTACAAGGGTTCCCTCAGACACTATGGGCAAGGCTAACAAGGAATGAAAATAGTTCGCTAATACTAGACACTCTACGAAATCTGACCCACAGGCAGAAGGCTGCCGTTTTCTCCCTCTACTGCGACTATCAGGCCCCGAACCAATCACCAGTGAACATGATAGGTGCTCTTCTCAAGCAGGTTGTAGCTGGACAAGCCGATATTCTAAGTGAAATCAAGTACCATTTCAAGGAGTCAGGGAAGCTAGGTGGCCAAGGGCTGCGCTTGGCGGATATGGTAAATTTATTTGTCAAAACAAGCAGGTCATTTGAGCGAGTATTTATTTGCATTGATGCGATTGACGAGCTACTGGCGAAGGACCGACCTGACTTTATTCGTGCATTGCGACATATTATTGACGGGGCACCAAACATCCAACTGTTTTCTTACGAGCCGGCCGCATGTTCGGGTGGAACTCAACAAGCATCTCGCAGACCGGGCATACATAATCCAAGTTGAAGCAGACCAAGGGGATATCACGAGATATTTTTAGCTCAAAATTGACGACGACCCTCACCCAGGGTTGATGAGCGAAGATCTAAGAAAGCGTATCATGAGAACCATGCTGGAGAAGATTTCGGGAATGTAAGTAGAAGAAACTCTATTATGTGCTTGGATTCCCCATTGACGTTCCTTTAAGGTTTCTGCACGTGGTCTTGTGTATGGCTGCTATTTTAGGGGAGACTACCAAAGCCAAGAGAGAGAAGATGCTGATAAGAGTGGCAGCTTTTGGAGTGGCCCTAGGTGATGTGTATGGTGAAACATTACAGCGAATAAGGGAGCAGAATGAGGGCCTGTCAAGACTTGGGATGCAAGTACTGATGTGGATGTCCCACTCCCAGCGGCCATTGAAGATAGATGAACTCTGCCACGCTCGAGCGGTAGAAATAGGATCAACCCATCTGGGCCTTGACAATGCCCCTTCGATTGACACGGTTCTAGATTCGTGCCTTGGACTTGTAATCATCGACAAGAATTCAACATTGCGCCTAATCTACTACTCACTCCGAGAGTACCTCTTAAACCAGAACATTTTCCCCAGAGCCCACCAAACGCTTGCAGAAACCTGCTTGACCTGTCTCAACTTTTCGGATGTCAACAACCTTTCGTCAGGCCGCGCTGGTGATCTCCCGTACAGTTCCTTTCTCCAATCTTCTTCCCTCTATTGGGGAATCCATGCTAAAGTAAAACTCTCGGACCGCGCCAAATCTCTTGCCGTGGAACTGTTAAGCCGGAACGATACCCATATATCTGCCACCTTACTTTTCAAGAATTTAACGGATGACCATCAGGAGAACAATGCATGTGGCAACTTACTTTTCCAGTATTTAGCGGATGACAATCCTGACGTTTCTCATTACCAATTCACTGGTTTACACTGCGCTTCCTACTTTGGAATCGTTGAAGTGGTGAAGGCTTTGATCGAAATGAAAGGCTCTGATATCAATCAAGGAGACTGTATAGGCTGTACGCCGCTCATGTGGGCTGCCCAGCGGGGGAATAAGGGAGTGGTGAGACTCTTACTCGCAAGGGGCGATGTTGATCCCGAAAAGTCAGACAACCATGGTGGGACACCGCTTTCAGGGGCTTCCTCTGAGGGGCATGAGGGGGTGGTGAGACAACTTCTTGCAAGGGAAAATGTCAACCCTAACAAGCTAGACAACTTTGGTGGGACACCGCTCTCGGAGGCTTCTGCCTACGGACATGAGGGGGTAGTGAAACTACTACTCGCAAGGGGCGATGTTGATCCCGAAAAGTCAGATAGCCATGGTGCAACACCGCTCTGGTGGGCATCTTGTGGGGGGCATGAGGGGGTGGCGAGACTACTGCTGGCAAGGAGGGATGTCAATCCCGACCAGCCAAACTGCCGTGGCGAAACGCCACTCTTGTGTGCTTCTTCCGGGGGCTATGAAGACGTGGTGAGAATATTGCTCGCAAGGAGTGATGTCAATCCCGACGAGCCAGACAATTGCGGTCGGACACCGCTCGCCCTGGCGGCTTCCCAAGGGTATGGGGACGTGGTGAAACCACTACTGACCAGGGCTGATGTCAACCCAGGCAGGCCAGACAACCAAGGCCAAACCCCACTCCAAGTCGCTTCTATGAATGGGCACAGGAAGATAGTAGCGCTTCTCAAAGCGCGGAAATAACTGCAATCTCTAGCCCGGATTAAGCTTAAAATGAGCTTTTCCAACAACCTCTCTATGCACACACGAACATTGCTATTTCTATTATGATTTTTATATACACACCCCCTACCAGCATAGCTTCTACGATCCACGGACTCCTGGTGTATCCGTTACCGTCCTATAGATACTCTTACCATCTCTATTTTCTGTTTTTTCTAAACTCCACCCTAAAATTATCTCGAGCATCGGCCTCTCGCAGAAAAGCACTTAGTTACCCAGCGCATGGTAGCTGAACCTTCTCCGGTCTTTCCTTCTCGTGGCGGTTGGTAGAGGGAGGTGGTCTGGTTGTATTGTGATTCTCCCAGCTAGCTTGAAATGTTACTACTCCAAAAGTAACTATTTTCCTTATCAAAATTATGCTGGTTTTCAACCATTTTTTCTAGTTAGTGCCTCACCCATGTACCACCAATCGAGGTTAGCCCCGGTGCGTGAATGTGGAAAAGACAGCTGTAAGGAAACCACACCATGGCTGAGAGTTTCGAACTAGACTTGCTTATCCCATGTGGTTGCGCTTACCAAGCAATATTGTGGAAAAAGGTGGGAAAAATCATTGTTATCCTTGTATCATACTTTACTTCAATTCCAATTTATTGACCAGTCCACCGATTTTGTATGACATAATATTACAGGTATCAGGCAAGAAGTATCTGAACATGAGACATTCAAAAAATATGGTTATTTGTCTACGCGCCACCTATTAAAAATGTCTGGTGTTCGGATACTTCTTGCCCTATACTTGTCTGAAGAAAAGCTATGCTCCAAATAACCTATCTAGCCTGACATGGACAGTTCTGGCTAAATCGGGGGGCAAGGTATCACAAATATTTTAGCTCCTATAACTCTCAGGGTGTATTTACACTGACTTTTAATGCTGTGGCCTTCCCTTCTTGTTTTGGAAAAAAAAAAGAAAAGGGAAGACAAAGAAGGCCGGGGAGGAATCTCAGTGGATCTCCTTATTGTTTTGTCTTCTCTCCAACGTTATGCGAGGCCAGAGACAAGAGAGCCCATTTCCATAATTGAACCCGGCAGCTCCGGGGGCAAGGATGTCAGAACCAGTGTGCCGATGTTTCCTTCTTTCGTTAAGTCCCTGGATCTATTCGAAAAGCATAGGAGAAATCGTGTAAGCGGGCGAAAGAGTACAGTAGCTTAGAGAAAAGAAACATAATACACTCCCTCCGGTAAAAAAAAATAAGTAATAGCAAGCACAAAAACATCATCAGTCATAACTTATCGGGAGGGTAAATATCTTGTTGACTGGAAATCGGACCGACCATCTTATGAAAGGAAAAACCCTCAAAAGCCCCCGAGTTGCTAATCGAAGCGGTTTGCCGTTGTTTCCAAGCACTTTGAAGCTCACTTTTTTTTTTGGAGGAGGATGCCTTGATTTTAATTCTATGGTCGCACTTATGGGGAAATGGGCATCCTTAAATACATAAATTAGAAAATCTCAGGGTTCCTTTTTTGTTCCTTTCTTAGCTTCACTTCCTTCACTATCCCTTGCAGTGTTGGTAGAGAATAATTTTCTTATATCATGCCAAAATTCAAACTGAAAAAACTAGCATCGCACCTGTCCAGAAATAGAAATTGAGTGATATCTAAAGAATTTCAAGTCAAGTTATGATACAGACCTTTTTTAGTACAAGCAGCAGGAGCGGTAAACTTAATATGAGAGCGATGTTACGGGTAGTTGTGAGATGCGCCTGTTGCTATTTACTAACCAATATCCGGAGTCATCTAATAGCATTGCACCTCCAAGAAGTTGAATCTGCCAATCAAAGCAATCTCTTAATTTTGCTAGTATCTCTTTAGTACTATCAATTCATCTGGGTTCTCTGGCGTTCTTTTGGTGGTCATGGCAATTCTGAAAGACAGGCTTGGTAGAAGGATTGTAGAATGAGATAAAGGTTAATGAAAAAAGTGATGGAACTTGATAATTTCTGGGGTGAGGTGATGATGGTTTTCTCATCCGCTTTTCTCCCTTAAGTACCCCCTTTTCTACTATGCTAAGTTACTAGAGTGACGGTATCAAACATTCACGATTTTTTGCGTGCCGCTGCGTAGTTTTTCCCATAGCTATCCACGTGACTGATAGAACGATGTAGGGAAATTAGGCACTATCAATGCTGCAGGAGGTATCATCCATTGCGCTCCTTCTCCATATAACCTCACCTAATCATTTCTCCTCCATTTGGTTCTCTTCCTTTCTCTTGCTTTCTATTCGTTTCTCTTCTCATCTCTTCGCCCTAACTTCATTCCTGGTTTGCGCTTCCTTTTCCGACTTTTAAATTATTGTTTGTCCTTTATGCACGAGATAAAAAGAATTCTAGATATGTAGTCATTGTTCTCGATGTGTCAAGTTCACACTATCAATCACATCACAACGCACCAGTGATTCGGAATAAGAAAAAAGAGAATAATCTCATATATCCAAACTCTGCACAATCATGTACGATCACTCGGAAGCATGCAGGTATCGGCAGCCATCGGCATATATCGAGAATACCCATCATATATCTGGGGGTAAACAGAGATAATTGGGGAGTATGAGAAGGAAGAAGTAGAAAGGAGCGGAGAAGAGAAGAGAAGAGATTGAGTGAGATGAGAAGGAGCACGGTTGGTGTTATCCTGAAGGAAGTGATGATATAGCGAGAAGATGAAGGAAAAACGAGATTTTCCTGATTTAGGTATATAAAGATGCCCGTTGCCATAGGTGCGACGACAGAATAGAGTGAGAGATCGAGCATAGTGCACAAAACTGAGTGATCTCCGATCTGCTCTGACCAAAAAATAACTTAGATAGACTACAGCTATTATACACCCATCACTTGCGCTACAGCTGCATTCCATCCATCATGAATATCATACCCACAGATTACCAAGAACAAACTTTCAGTCCTACTTACCATAGCTATGCCTTATGGGATGCCCATGCCGGTAACACCTTGACAAATAATGTGGGTAGCAGCTTAAATACCAGCACTGGCACCGTTTCCCACAATTGCAATAACACCTTCTACCGCAGACCAAGTGAAGACAATTTACTCATTCAATCATGGCTGTCGCCACTAGATCCATATAAACAGCACCAAGATGTGAGAAACCTCAGGCTTGATGGAATTGGAGATTGGGTTCTGAAGACAAGTGAGTTCGAGAGTGGGTATGGAGGTCGAGACGGCCCGGAAAGATCTGTATTATTATGCTATGGGAGCCAAGGAGTCGGCAAGACCTACATAAGGTACAAGGGTTTCCCCTAGGTACTGTGGGCAAGGCTAACAAGGAATGAAAATAGTTCACTCTGTAGTTATGAGTGCCTTATTGCGAAGAGAAAGAGAGCGAGTATGAAAGAGAATGAGAGTGAAGTCAAGGAGACTGTATTGTATTATCGAGGATTCGTAGCTTGCTTGCTTCTATCTATCTAAGGGAGAACACCGGGTTTAAATAGATAATACATGAGCATTCTCCGACCTTCCATCCAGCGGAGATCCTTCCGGGAGTTAGCAGAGTTTTCCGATCACACCTCGGCACGACTCTCCAGACCACTCCGGTGAGGTATGCGAATCCTACTATAGAGGATACATCCTGGGTATCCCCTTCCTTCCTCCTTGGTTTATAATGACTGACAAACAATACGAAGAACAAATAAGCAGAACGAATACGGGAGACAAGGAAAACTGTTTCTTTCTTCCGGTGTAATCGCAGGTGATTTCAACACACTCATAATAGACACTCTAGGCAATCGGATCCGAGGGCAGAACGCGACAGTTTTTTCTCTCTACTGCGACTATCAGGCCCCGAAGCAATCACCGGCGAACTTGATAGGCGCTCTTCTCAAGCAGGTTGTGGCGGGACCCGCCGAGATTCCTGGTGAAATAAAACACCATTTCAGGGAGTCAGGGAAGCTAGGTGGCCAAGACTTCTGCTTGACAGATAGGGTGAATTTATCTATCAAAGCAAGCAGGTCATTTGAGCGAGTATTTATTTGCATCGACGTAGTCGGTGAGCTACTAGCAAAGGATGGACCCCACTTTATTCGTGCATTGCGACATATTATTGACGGGGTACCAAACGTCCGACTAGTTCTCACGAGCCGGCCGCATGTTCGGGTGGAGCTCAACAAGCATCTTGCAGACCGGGCATACATAATCCAAGCAGAAGCAGACCAGGGGGATATCACGAGATATGTTCGGCTTAAAATTGATGACGACCCACACCCAGGACTGATGAGTGAGGATCTAAGGAAAGATATCATGAAGAAGATGTTAGAGGAGACCTCGGGAATGTAAGTAGAAGAAACTCTATTATGTGCTTGGATCTCCCATTGACCTCCCTTTAAGGTTTCGGCTGGTGGTCTTGAGTATGGCTGCTATCTTAGGAGAGACTACCAAAGCCAAAAGAGAGAAGATGCTTACAACTGTGGCCACTGCTGGTGGAGCCCTAGGTGATGTGTATGATGAAACATTACGGCGAATAAGAGAATAGAATGAAGGGCTATCAAGACTTGAGATGCAAGTACTGATGTGGGTGTCCCACTCACAGCGGCCATTGAAGATAGATGAACTCTGCCACGCTCGAGCGGTAGAAATAGGATCAACCGATCTGAACCTGGACAATGCCCCTTCGGTTAACACGGTTCTAGATTCGTGCCTTGGGCTTGTAATCATCGACAAGAATTCAACATTGCGCCTAATCCACCACTCACTCCAAGAATACCTCTCAAACCACAACATTTTCCCCAGAGCCCACCAAACGCTTGCAGAAACCTGCTTGACCTGTCTCAATTTTCCGGAAGTCAATAATCCCTCTCCAGGGTGCACTCCTGGCCTCCGGTACACTAGCTTTCTCAAATATTGCTCCCCCTATTGGGGAATCCATGCGAAAGTAGAACTCTCTGACAGGGCGAAGTCCCTTGCGGCGCAGCTTTTACGCCGGAGCGATGACTGCCTATCTACCACCTTAATTTTCCAGCATTTAGTGTATTACCACAATTTTCTCGTTACCAGTTTACCGGTTTACACTGCGCATCCTACTTCGGAAGTACTGAAGTCTTGTGGCTTTGATCCAAATGAAAGGCTCTGATATTGATTAAGGAGATTGTATAGGCTGTACACCACTCATGTGGGCTGCCCGGCAGGGGAACGAAGGGGTAGTGCGACTACTGCTCGCAAGGGGCGATTTTGATCCAGACAAGCCAGACAATTATAGTGAGGCGCCGCTCTCGGCGGCTTCCCCCAGGGGACATGAGGGCGTGGTCCGCCAACCCCCCGCGAGGGACAATGTCAACCCCAGCAAGTCAGACAACTATGGTGGGACACCGCTCTCCGGGGCTTCTGCCGGCGGGCATGAGGGGGTAGTGAGACTACTACAGGCAAGGGACGATGTCAACCCCAACAAGCCAGACTACGATGAAGCGCCACTCTGGTGTGCTTCTTCCGAGGGCCGTGAGGGGGTGGTGAGAATACTGCTCGCAAGGGGTGATGTTAATCTCAACGAGCTAGATAACGATGGTGAAACGCCGCTCTGGAAAGCTTCCGCAACGGGGTGTGAGGAGGCAGTGAGACTATTACTCGCCAGGGACGATCAGTGTTCGCAACCGTCCAGTCCGTCCGTCTTCGGGGGAGGACGGGACGGACTACGGCTCGTAGTCCGTCTTTTTGGGGGTGCTAGGACGGACTACGCCCGGGAGGGTGAGGACCGGACGGACTGTA
>Ga0307507_10008535_pt1 | contig 14114 bp, 13 predicted proteins | sample 7_EM_MG_FD_207223 | JGI IMG/M metagenome (GOLD analysis project Ga0307507, IMG submission 207223) | Populus trichocarpa ectomycorrhiza microbial communities from riparian zone in the Pacific Northwest, United States - 7_EM | ecosystem: Host-associated > Plants > Roots > Unclassified | place... | reverse complement strand
TAAAGAATGATGAAATTGAAAAAAGTTCCAATTTTAAAAACTGTTTCAAGTAAAACAAATAGTAATAAAAAAACAAGAACCAAATCCGAAGAAAAACAAAATTTAAGAGCTACTTCGAGAAATTGAAAGGGTTGGTAAGGAGGAATTGAGGAGAGAAAAAAAAAACAAGCTATTGATGCTAAATCGAAGGTATGTTCCTTACACATGCCGCCAAGGCATGTAGGGGCCACTGATGAGATTCCAACGCCTCCCCGGAAGCTAGTGTTTTGCAATCGGATGACACCACACGCACTGCCTAAAATGGGTGAGCACTACCCACGTGTTGACGTGTGCAACACACGCGTCGACAACCTTTTTTTAGTAATATTTATATTTATTAAAATATCAAATTGCCCCTCAATACACTTGATTACAACAACAAAAAAACCATGATGAAAATATGAAAAACCCCCGAAAGACAGTTTAGTAAAATTAACTTTTAAGAGTACTTCATTTTACTATTTTGAAAACAAAAATGAAAAGACTAAAAGGCCTATGTTCAGCAATTTATTTAATTTTTTTAAAAGATAATTAAATCTTTTTATAATGCTAAAAAATATAAGGAGATTGATTTACCCCAAACAATTTAATAATGTTAATTGAACCTCATAAAAAAATTTATTTTGCTCCCCAATTTCCATTCTTTATTGCTAATACGAAGATCAAAACATTATTACACTGTAGAAATTCACGGTAGAATGAATCTTGTTCTATATTAAAACATTCATCTCTTTTAGTGTTTTTATAATTTAATAAAACATAAATTTTATTAAAAGAAAAACGGAAAGTAAATTTTAAATTTAGTTGTTTTTGGATCATTGTTCATGTGATGGTCAAAGAAAAAAAACAGAAGAAGGGGAAAATGTTAGATTAATCCCCCAGCTATTTATCATTTCATGATTGAGTACCCCGCAACCAATTTTACTATCTGGGTTCTCTCTTCACACAATTGCATCCTTATATTAAAATGTTTTCAAATATATCCTTAATTTTCCTAAGTTTTGATCTAAATTATCAAATTCTTAGGGATCCAATTGATAAAACAAGTACTTTTTAGAGATTATATATAGTTTAGGAGATTTTATATAGTAAGATATTTAAATATGAAGTGTATTGTGATGGAAAATATATTAAAATAAATTTTTTATTTTTTTTATATTAATATATTAAAATAATTAAAAAATAAAAATATTAATTTAATATATTTTTTTTACTTTTAAAATATACTGTACGTAGATGAAAACAAAATATAAATACAAAGGACCACGTACAAAACGAAAAGAAAAAAGAAAAAGAAATAATTTTCCCAAAATTCGAACAGGGACACAAGCCAGAGAAAAAAGGGAGAGAAGGCTGAAAATTCCAATCACGATTTGGTCCTCTTTCTACCACCATCTCCCATCTTCCTCCCGTCCTTCCCATTTCTCTCTCCCGTCCTCATTTATTTCACATTTTAGATTTTATATATACAAAGTAATTGACCAGTGACCTTTTCTCTCCACCTCCGTGCCTACATGATTTTCCTTGTCATTTAGCCGCTCTCCGTCTCCCCTCCGTCGGCTCGCTCTCAGATCTATAAAAAAAAATTCAAAATCTCCGCAGATCCACCAGCACGAAAAAAACTAATCCAAATTAATGGATGATTTTCCAGGTCTGTTAGCTCGCGACTTCGGGTACAAACCCCAAGGCAAATCGGCACCCATGGCTCCACCTCGGAACACAAACAGTGATAATACTAATTTTAACCTTGGATCCGGTGGCTCCGTTCACATCCGATCCTCCATCTCCAACAAATCCGCTCCTATTTTCGACGATCACGTCGGCACCGACGGTCTCTTGTTCAACAACGCCTTCGATGGTCCGCTGAAGTATTCAGAATCGCGTGGCGGAGCTTCCACTACTACATCGTCATTTGATTATGATTCCATTTTCAAGGATCAGAATTCCAAATCGGCGTCGCTGCCGGTTTTTGATAAGCCTGTTTATGATGATGATATTTTTGATGGATTGCCTGGGTTGAAGAATTCGTCTACTGATGGTGGTTCTGCATCGGCTGCTCCCAAGTTTGATAATGTGTTTGCTTCCGTCAGTTCACCACCGAACCAGCATCGAAGGCCGCCTGCGAGAGAGAGTTCGCCGTTCGATGATCTGTTGGGGAACTTAGGCAAAAAGGAGACGGAATCGAAGACAGAAAGTCGTAAAGTGGAAATGGATTCGACGGCTTTTGATGATTTACTTCCTGGTTTTGGTGGCAGTAGCTCCCCTAGTGTTAACCGGTACTAATTTTATTATTACTGTTGTTATCGCTGCGGTTTTTGTATTTTGACAAGAGTGATTTTGCTAAATTAGCTTATATTATGTAGATTGGCATTGCTGTTTGAATTTGCATATTAGGCGATTTACATAGTTATTGGGTGACAGAGAACTGTGGTTTTGCATTTCTTGAGTTGGATGATTTAACAATACTGTTGGGATTTCGATGTGATGTTATGCCATGCCTTGATTCATTTTACAATCATGATGTGGTAGGGCTGCTTCAAGACACTCAAGACTTTTAAATGAAACTCTGTGTGGACTATATCAAGTTTTTCGTTTAGCAATTACATAAAGAATCGGTTCAAATTTTTATTTGGCATGGTTGTCTTAGAAATAAGTAGTATTCGACTTTCATTCTATGCTTGTAAGGTTGAGCTGATTGTGGAGAAGTTATTATAATGTGCTAATGTTCTAAGAAGCTGAGTTGCCCACCGAAGTCATTGCAGTCTCATTGCTTTTTATATGCTTGCATTCACCAAGTTTCATCGTGGAAGCAAAAATTGGCTCAAATCAGCTTCAAAGCTATGGGAATTTGGTGGAAAAGCATTTTGGTTGGGACAAAGGGAAAAAACAAGAAGAAAAATTGAGAATTGGCTAGTTTTACAATAGCATCCATTAGCATTTCATTAGACTATAACTAGTTGTAGAGTGAATATGTGATGGCATAACTAATACATGATGCATTTGCCAGTATGTTGAGTTTGGAGGCAAAATTAGGTTTTGGGGATGGTTTCATACCTCCCCCTTTACCATCTTGGTGGTAACTGAATACAAAGGCATGCTGTGGTACTGGGCCCAAATTATCTTTTCACTTGCACTGTGGCTGGAAGTATCACTAGTACTTGTTGTTTTAATTCAATAGATAACACCCCCCCCCCCCGCGCGCGCGCCTATGATATGGAACCATGAGATGTTGCCTTCTGGCTTTAAGTTCCTCTTTTAGGAGGTTTTTGTAAGCAGGCTTGCCATCCATTTATGTTCTGTGATTTAAACTAGTCAGATTACTTATATGCAAATAAACAAGATATTGGTTAGATGTCTGTATTATGTTTCCAAATGTGCCCTTTTTTTTGGAGAGTAATCATGTTTGCAAAATGAAAAGAAACAATGTGTTTTTTATGCAGCATTAGACCCCGTGTCTTCACTTTTGTTTCATCCTACTGTTGTCATCATTCCTTTTCCTTTTGTTTCTGAACCTATGGAGTCTAGCCATAGCTTAGACCACTTCAGGGAAAAGAACTACTGATGTTGGTTGTGAATCATGTTTAGTTAGAAAAATTTTATCCATATTTTATGTTTGATTAATTTGAGACATATCTGTTTCTGTTTATTTGTTTGTGTTATAAATATTAGTTGATTAATATTTTAGCACCATACTATTTTTTTTCACAGGTCAACTTCCGAGTCTGGTCAGTTCCAAAAGCCATCTTCAAATTCAGCCAGGCCAGTTCCTGGTGTGATGGAAGATCTCTTTGTAGTCCTAGAGTCAACTTCAACCCCTCCAACTTCATCATCGGGGCTGTTCACAGACCCATTGGAAGAAATTAGTAAAATCAGTAACACTGGAAGCACTAAGATTAATAGTTCATCTGTAAATATGGCAGTATTTGATGACCTAGATCACCTTAATGATCTTGGGAAATCTGTGCCTCCTGAGATCAACAAGGGAGGGGAGAATAGGAGCCCTTTAAGAACAAGATCAAGCTCAGGTGGTGCATATTCCTCTGTGAGTAAAGAATCAGTTAACAAATATCCCTTGGAGAATGCTGTGGGCCACTCGCAGAAGAAGACACCAGATGATTATCAGGAATCTCATGAAGCCATATTTGATATGCCTGCTGCTTCAACAGATTTTCGTAGATCTTTTGGTCAAAATGTCTCTCCTCCTTCATATGTGGATATCAATGCTAATGAGATAAATTCCTCTCCCAGATCTGAAGAGGTCTCTGAATCATCTGATGATGTATGGCTTACTGTGTCTGAAATCCCTCTTTTTACTCAACTCACAAGTGCACCACCGCCTTCAAGACCCCCACCTCCGAGACCACCACGAATATCAAAGTCAGAGTTTGGCTCTGTTTCTTCTACAAACTCTAGAAAGAAGTTCAATGAGTATCCTTCTTTCCAAAATTCCACTTCGTACTCTCAAAATACTAGACCAGACCATGCTTCAAGGAATTCAGTGACTTCTCAAATTGATGAACTTGAGGATTTTGTAACGGTAAGGAATCAAAATAATGTTAATGAATTTGCAGACGTTCTACCTGGTGATGATGCAGATAAAACTTCCTCTTCTGCTGCTTCTGCTGCTATGAAGGAGGCCGTGGATAAAGCAGAGGCTAAATTCCGCCAAATGAGGGAGAGGGAATATCTAAAGGCTGCTAGAAACAAAGAAGCTGGTCAGCTGGATAAAGATATGCAAGATGCTCAGCAGAGAGAATTAAAGGAAAGACATGAGAGATTTGATCGTGAGAGACAACAGAGGGAAAAGGAGGAGGAAGAGAGAGAGCAGAGAAGATTTGAGAAAGAGAGGGAGAGGGCTCGTGAAATTGAGAGGGAAAGGGAGGAAAAAGAAAGAGAGCAAAGGAGGCTTGAAAGAGAGAGGGAGCGAGCAAGGGAGATTGAGAGAGAAAGGGAAAAGGGCAGACAAGCAGTGGAAAGGGCTACTAGAGAGGCACGTGAAAGAGCAGCTACTGATGCTCGCCTGAAAGCTGAAAGGTCTGCTGTGGAAAAAGTATCTGCTGGGGCTCGAGAAAGAGCTGAAAGGTCTGCTGTGGAAAAAGTATCTGCTGGGGCTCGAGAAAGAGCAGAAAGGGCTGCTGTGCAGAGAGCACATGCTGAAGCACGTGAAAGGGCAGCAGCAGAGGCAAAAGAAAGGGCAGAAAAGGCTGCTGCAGAAGCCCGGGAAAGGGCAAATGCTGAAGTTAGGGAGAGGGAAGCCCGGGAAAGAGCTGCTGTTGCAAGGGCTGAAGCTGATGCTCGACTTAGAGCAGAACGAGCTGCTGTAGAAAGAGCTGCTGCAGAGGCTCGAGAGAGGGCTGCCGCTGCCGCCAGGGCAAATCAACAAAAGAGTGAAAATGATCTCGAATCATTCTTCAGTGCTCGAGCAACCAGTGCACAAAGACCTAGGACAAACACTTTGGTTAGGACCAAAAGCTTTCATTCATTCACTGACTTGTTGTGGTATCAGTGGGTTAATTTTCTGAACCTATATTACAGGATCCTTTCTCTGACAGCCAGAACAAGGGAGGGCCTGAACCAGTTAGAAGGACATCTGTTGGGGCTACGTCTAGCGTGAGAAAAACATCTTCAACAACAAATGTTGTTGATGATTTAACTTCGATTTTTGGAGGTAGTTATGCTGTCCATGAGAATGTTTATTCATGATACCATGATTCTCTTTAGTTGTGAATTGGCTGAACTACTTCTGCTTTGTAAAGGAGGTACTGGATCATCTGGAGAGTTCCAAGATGTTGAAGGGGAAACTGAAGAAAGGCGAAAAGCCCGATTGGAACGCCACCAGAGGACTCAGGAGCGGGCTGTATGTTTTGCATGACATGATTTTATTGACAGTTTTGAGAGTTACATCAGATACTTGTTTATTACTGCACATTAGTTCCACAGATTTTAATCACTGAGCCTATATGTTCAGGCAAAAGCACTGGCCGAGAAGAATCAACGTGACCTTCAAGCTCAGAGAGATCAAGCAGAGAGACATGTAAGTGGTCCAGCCTTCAGTAATCCTTTTTTAGCATTGTCTCTATTCCTACTGTCTTAAATCTTTGCTGAAAACTGGGGATGGGGGAGCCAGGGTGGCAGGGGTTGGATTTGGAGTTTAATGACTTTTCCTTCTAGAGTCAATACTGTTTTTGCTCATGCTATATGCAGCAGCATGAAGGCTTTTATTTGGCCTGAGTGGGATTTTCATAGACAGAACCATGTCAAACTTTGGTCATGTTTTGGTTTAACTACTATGGGCTGGCTGTAAGTAGGCTCTAACTATCTATAAGTTATCTTTTGAAAGCAAAATTACAACAAAAGTCAGTCATGATATATCCAAAATGGTTAGTGGTTAGTAGCTAAACATATCTTGTTGAATGTACATTGACCCATATAATTGAGTCAAAAGAGGGTAGTTGTTATAGTGAACTACTTAAGATTGTGATTATGCTGGACTTGGGTGTCATACAGAGGCTCAGGCCTTGGACAACATTGGTAGCCAGAAGTGATTATGAGAATGATGTTTTACTCCCAACTGTAAGTCCATTGATGGTTCTCAAATCCGGAAGTGAACCAAGCTGAATCCAGTTCCACTGTATCAGTTGGTTCTTCATTTATGTCAATGGTAAATACAAGTTTCAGCCCACCAAACAAGTTTCTCTGTCTTATTGGAATTTGATTGTAACAGGTTTCATTTCTTAGAGAGTTAACAAACAGTATGTTGTTGATTGAAGCCTAGCTTCTTTTTTTCTTCCATTCCTTCCAGTATTCAAGAGTGTGAAAAATGTTTCAAGTTGCATCTTGTTCTTCTTTTCTCATGGCTTTTTATTTTTCCCAATTGTTAGATGTCTGATACTGTTTTACATTGATTTCAGAGGATTGCTGAAACATTGGATGTTGAGATCAAGCGTTGGGCTGCAGGAAAAGAGGGGAATCTCCGTGCTCTGCTATCAACACTACAATATGTGCGTTTTTTTTTTTTTTGGATCATATATGATCACATTCAGCATAATACTTATGTGGAGAATAATTTATGGATTACCTTTACTAAGTGGGTTTTTCCATATCCTTTATTGATATCTTTTATCCCCAAAAAAAAACATGCCCTTTATCTCGTGCATCAATATTAAACAGATTTTTTTTTTGGCTACTGCGATTTACGCATAGTAGTATTATTCAACATCTAGCTGTCCATGTGCTCATGTCCATTGTCTTTTTTCTTAGAACTGATTTGAACCTTTAGGCTCTTGAAGTAATAAATAAGAGTCCTTGTGGATTTGTTATCTGTGGAGCACCTCATTTCTGGTGAGTTTGCCAGTGTTTCCTAAAATTATTTTCCATCTTATTGAAACTGAAACCTTGAAAGAGCTTATGAACACGAAATCTTCTCATCTAAAGAACCTGAGCACGAGGATACCTTTTTCTTTGCTTCCTTTCCTTTCCTTTCCTATATCTGTCAATTACGATTACAGATCTGGCTGCTCCCCTAGTTCACTTCATTCTTTACGTGTTACACATGCTACTTTCAGGTGCTGAGTTTTATCCTAGATGCACCTTTGATTTTAACTAGCTCTGAAGAGACTACTCCCTGCAGTTTTGTTAAAACAATGACTTTATAGGTTTGTCAAAATAAGAAAACTGATTTGTATATGTTGTTTCTTTTTTGTTAATCTGTGAATTAAAAAAAGAAGAAGAAGAAGAAGAAGAAGGTAAGACCGTCATGTAGCCTTGAAGATCCTAGGATGAGCTCTTCCGTAAAACTTGTTATTAGTTCCGAACATCAGAATATTTAACATGTGATCGTCACTTCTATGATCTTTAGCTGTTGGTTAATTATAGCACTTTCTTTATTGTTAGTCATTGTAAAGTTGAATATTGTTTTCATCTCTCTGTTTCTAAAATATTTTGTGCAATGATCAGGTGCTATGGCCTGAATGTGGATGGCAGCCTGTTTCCTTGACCGATTTGATCACTGGTGCTGCGGTTAAAAAAGTTTATAGAAAAGCAACCTTATGCATTCATCCTGATAAAGTGCAACAAAAAGGCGCCAATCTTCAACAAAAATACGTTGCTGAGAAAGTGTTTGACTTACTTAAGGTATTTCTTCAATCTCTATGTGGCAAAGGAAAAGCATTGCGAGTCTCTATCCGTGATGTGTGAAAATACTTGTAGTGGCCCCTCAATCTCATTGCCTTGCTCTCATCATGAGTTTCTTTTGTTAAAATAGGAAGCATGGAACAAGTTAAATTCAGAAGAGCTTTTCTGAAACCCTGTGATTAATATTCTGCTCCGAGTACTCGATCTGGCCACTGCATGGTTCATTGGCAGTGGAAATGCTCAACTCTTATGGCAGATGTGTTTTTACTCTTACATCCGCCGCGGTTGTCGATTTGATTGATACTGCAGAACATAAGCTGATGGGAGAGGGGCTTAGGAGGTTTCTTTTTAATGGTTGAGATGCCGGGGGGGCGCGCGCCAGCCCTCCCTTGATTCATTCAGGCTGCTGTAAATCATGTTCAAACAAACACACGGCACCTGAAAGTTGGGATGCTTCTTCATGTAGGGTTGTAGGTGCCAAAGCCTATTTTGCGTGGGATGGAAGTGGTAAGCCTATTTTGCGTGGGATGGAAGTGGTCTTTTTGTGTTAATTCTTTTTATAGTCATATTTTTTTGGTGGGTTACCCGTTTAGTGGGCAAGAGCGTGATATATTGAGTGATACCATATATGTGAAACGACGTTATATTGGCTTTGTATGATTATTGTTGATCCAATAACTCAGCTCTACGTTTCACACATACATTTATGCATGCATTTTTTTCCCCCGTCGCTGCCTTGCCAGCAGAACGCACTCCTCTTTCTTTTCTTTTCTTTTTTCTTGTACTGTAAGATTTAAAACTTCATGGGAGGGAGCACGTGCCGTTATTTCACGCCCTCGGTTATATCATTGGAGCTACTTTCAGTAGCTTTCCAGGTAATACACAAGCCACAGCTCTGAGAAAGCCAAATGCAATAGCTCCAAAGCAAAATCAACACCGCTATTGTTCCATGATGTTTTGTAAAACAAGCAAGCACTTGAACAACACTGCACTGTATGCATCAACTAGACATCTTCCTGTGATTATTACAAAAAAGAAGTAAAAGAAACTATATAACCACCTCAAAGGTGCTGCAATCCTGACAAACAATAAACAATGCAGTTAGACCAAATCTAGTTTCAATGCAAAACTTTGGTTTCAATCTACAGCCACGGTCAAGGTGTTCGTCGTGGGCTCCTCCCAGTCGGATCTGCAACACGTCCAGATTAATCTGAAATGACGAACCAGTAATATCAGTTGTTTTACTAAGAATCCCCCCAGCTAATATGATGTCAGTTTTCATGGAAATATGAGGGAAAGTAAGAAGTCGCAAGTTCCTAAACAAACAAATAATTTCGAGTCTAGCCAGGAAAGAGTTGAGAAATATGGTGGTGATAACACAATCGGTGGCAAAGCCAGGAATTTTCCCCAGTAGAGTCAATAAATAACCATCGGTTGTTCGAAAAGTTACATCTTAAAATGCTTAAGAAGGTATATCACAAAGGTATTTAAATAATGAAAAATACAGTAGAGGCAGTGGACTATATTTTTTTCATAGACGTCCGTAATGGCTTCTCATTTTTTTTATGCTTATATATTAAAATGACATGTATATATAAATGAACAAATTAGCAAAGTGCAAAATACAAGGAATTAGACAAGCAAGAATGTGTGACTCGTGTTTTGCTCGGTCAAATCTAAAAATACTGAAAGGAAAAGGGCTATGAGAGAAATGCTCAGTGAGAAAAAAAGCAAGGAACTTGGGAATGGATAAGAAAATGGTTGGGCACTAGAACAATATAATAAGAGAAGGAATTCTATCAACACTACCTGATAGAAAAGTTCCACTTTTATTTTAGCAAGTCCCTTTATAGGACAAAGTTCTTAAACAGCACACTAGGTAAGAAACACTGAACTAATTCTTTAGAAAAAAGAGCGCATGACAGAGAGAAATAAATTTTGCGGGATCATTTTAAGTTTTGTAATATTTTTAGTGAAATCAAGTTAGAAATCATACTGCGTAACTCGTTAGACTCTTAACCAAAATTTACTACCCTTAATATTTTTTTCTCTCTCAATTTAGACAATAATAATTCACTTAAACAGCCTCATCTCAACTACTTGTAAACTATGCAACCTTTGATTAGGTTAATGCATTGTATGTTTGGTAGTGAACCTCCGTTCCCAAAAAGAAAATAAAAGAAACTGCATACCACAGTGTACTAAAAGGAAAGAAATGGGAAGAGTGGCCTTGTGAATGGGATGTTTGAGACACTGAGATGGAAAGAAAAGTTCGTTGAGGCTGGCATGATACCAAAACCAGTAAAAATAAAATACAAAGAAGAAGTTTGGAGAAGGTCAAATCATCCAACATCAGATGGCTAAAAATTTGGGAATTCAATTTTTAACTTCTGCATGGAAGGCAATAAGGGATTTTGTCAAAAATTGGCTCTAGAGAACGCTCAAGTCATACTTAAAATGAGGTACAATTGCAGTAAACTATATGCCAACTTTTTAAGGGTAATTGCATCGTAATTTATTACATGCCAAAAAAAAATCGGTGAAGTTGAGATGAAAACCTCATCGCCTTTATTGAGTTTAAGTTCACAGAGAGTGCAATATATGCGCTGATGGTTCTCTTGCAACTTTCCTTGCTTACATATGGGACACCAGATCTCCTTGGCCACCTAGCATCAATGTCAGAAAGCTTTATAAACTCCATTTCTTTTAGGTTAGCATGAAAGCAGCAGCAAAAGAAGCTTTATTGATCACAACTGCATTTTCTGTTATGCCCAGTGGCACAAGAGAAGAAAAATAATTTCTAGCAAGAAGGATTCCACAATCCTAATCTTAATTTCCAATAAGAATACATATGAATAACACCAGGAGAAGTCAGAGAGGATAAGAAGATATACTTCATACACAAAGCAGAAAGCCTAGGGCTTCTCAATCTCCACATTCTGTCACACTATCTGTCCTCTGGTTTTACTTAACCACTATTGCATTTGGCATAAGAACAAGCGCCAGTTCTATCAATCTTTGGTATTTTAATTGGCTCCTTGAATCTCAAGCTAACTAAGTTGACTCAATCAAATAGTCTTGTTTAGTTTCATCGACTTGGTTAACCATTCTAGCAAGTTCTAACAGGTTGTATTTATTTGGTAACGTTCCCAAGGCTGGGATGGGATACACTAGCTGGGATGTGGAAAATAACATCTAGTGAGCTTAAACCACAAGTTTGTTTACACGCACTAATATTTTACCCAAAATTGTGGGCATGAAATGCATCTAAATGGCATTATAATTGACACTACTAGAAAATCAAACCTACAAATGCTAATGTCAGCTACAAGGATGAGTATTCTGTGCATCTACGAGCATATCAGATATATAACCAAGACTTGATAAGACAAATATCTGCAAGCTATCATACCTTCTTATCACTCAATTGCATGTGCTCATAAACAGCATGAGCCAAGTAATCATCTTCTTTGTCCTCCCAGGTTTCAATATAGTTTTTTGGCTCTGCATGGAGTTAGAGTAAACAATTAAGCTTAAAAAACATGATTCCATTGATTAGAACCTCCTTAGCACATAAACAGACATAAAAACATGGCCAAATGCAACACTGAAGGTATGCAAAATTCAGATTGGCAATTAAGTTGACAATCAAATACACTCCCCGCGTGTGTTTTCAGGCGATAGATTAGAAAAACAAGTTGCAAAACATAAAAATGAAGAAAGTGCAATAACAACTGCAAGCAATTAACTTTGCATTTACATTCAAGTTATATATATGCTGATAACAGAACCTGGGCGTACCCACTCCTATATATATAAGCAGGACAGGATTTATTTGTTTTTTTTTCCTCTAGAAACTAGTAAATTTTTGTAAGAGAGAAACACACTAACCTTCTCTAGTTGTCTCATCCCTAAGATCTTCATAGAAGATCTTTTGCATTTCTAACAATATCTCTTCGCACTCGCCTTGATAAGCATCATGAAGACCATCATATTCCCACAACATATCATCATTCGCCTCAAGGGCACGAGTTGGAATTTTCAACTGTTCGTTTAACGACGACGACGACGAGTTCTTAATTTTTTCCAGTTCATCAGAAACTATGTCCTGGAGAGCATACTTGATGATATCCTAAACTCAAAAACAGTAAACAGGGAATTAAATCAAGAATATCAAGAGATAAAAAAAGCAACAAAGAAGAAGGGAGTAAAAGAAAGAGAAGATGACCTTATTATCTAAAGATTTAGCAGGGGGCAACCTCATTTTCCAGAGCAATCGGGTCCTCTCTTCACGCACTCTTTTGTAACAGTTTTCCCTCAGCTGACAATCAAAATTTTTTGTTTATTTATTTAGACAAGTCTAAAAACTCAAAGCATTCATTCAAGAAAAAGAAAAAAACCAACCTTGTTTTTCCAAGAGGGGTAACCGTTGAAAATTGATTGGGTTCTAAGAGACTGTCGTTTCGATGTTGGGGCTGAATCATTTTCCGTTCTGTCTTCCATTCTTGCTTGCGAGCTTTCTCCGACAAGTTGCTATGAAGCACCACCCCAGAGAAAGGAAAGATAGCACCGCAATCAGAAGAGGAGGTGATGGGTGATGGTGCCTTCTGGTTGGCGGGAGTTGGGTTGGGCTGGGCTTCTCACGGGAGCCCAGTTATCACTTCGTTTTGTCGGCCCGTAAACATTACAGGTTCTATCTTTTTTGGCCCTCAAAAATATTACATGGGCCGGCCCAAAACCGGCCCATTTTATTCCTGGTCTATAACCCCTAGATGACAGCGTAGCATGATGAAGATATATGGTAAAGACTTGAGCAACAGCAGATATTTTTTTATTTGTGTTTTTACGAGTTAAGAGGAAAAAAAAACAAAAAGAGCAGACACAAACTAGAAGGAGGATATTACAGTTAATATTATAAAAAAACAGAAAATAAAAAAGGAGATGATAAAACCCAAAACCCTACTGCTTTTGGTAACATCTCCCCCCTAACCCCCTCTCCTCTCCCTGTTTCTTCTTCCTCTTCTTCAACCACCCACCCCCCCTCTCAGGCACACTGACACACACCTCTTCATTTTCACTATCGCCACAATACTGTAAGAGTAAGCAAGCAATCTTCCACTATTCTCTTCCACTCACTCCACAATTCTCATAAAATATCCACACTCATGCATCCTTCTTTCTTTATTTTCAACTGATTACTACTGTTCTATTCTACTTCATTTGTCTACCCTAGGAAACATTTTGTTTTTTTTTATAGGAATGGAGTGTTTCATTATCTGTGGCTTTAGAAGGAAGTGGAGAGTGATGAATAGTCTATATCAATTTTTTGTTTTTGTTTTTTTTTCTATCCGAGGATATTTGATTTTCTTGCTGATGATGGTGGGATTGGTTTGTTTGGTGTGGTCAGGATGTGGGAAATCCAATTTGATTAATTATCGTCAAATTCGTTAACTGAAAGGAGAGGTTTCACTGCAGACGGAAATGAAGAGGAAATCGCCACTCCAGCTTCAAGCCCTTCTGAAATTCTATGCAGGTCTTTTACTATCTCATGAATCATCATCTACCTGCCTTTTCAATATTTTGGGATTTTTCTTGTATTGTTTTTATTATTTTTGAGTTAATTATAGTTTTTAATTCATAAGGGAAGGGAAGTTTCTGTGGTTTGATTACTTCATAAAAAACACCATTTGCTTTTCCTAGTAACAACTCAATTTTCCCAGCCTCCACAGCTTCTTCCTCCTCTTCTTTTTGATTTGAAAAAACCCAAATTAATCGCGTTATTTGTTCCCCTCTCTTTCTTTGTTAATTATTTTTGATTTGTTTACTTTTACTATTCTTAAATCTAAACTCTCCCTTGAAATCTGTTCAGAGCACTGTGTTGTTTTATAGGCTTTATTATATGCATTCTATATTGTATTCATTTTCTAAGCCGGCGGCAATGG
>Ga0307507_10008534_pt1 | contig 14116 bp, 18 predicted proteins | sample 7_EM_MG_FD_207223 | JGI IMG/M metagenome (GOLD analysis project Ga0307507, IMG submission 207223) | Populus trichocarpa ectomycorrhiza microbial communities from riparian zone in the Pacific Northwest, United States - 7_EM | ecosystem: Host-associated > Plants > Roots > Unclassified | place... | reverse complement strand
AAAAAAAAAATTAAAAATATTAAAAAAAAAAAAAGAAAAAAAAAAAAAAAAAAAGGCAGGAGATTTGGGTTCTTCACGCAACCATCTAAGTTCTTTCATACACTATACTTTCAATACAAAGATCTTGATCTATCCCGTTTCTGGGAACCAAGACACGACGGTCTTATATGAGCCTAGCGATCAACATTGCTAGATAGGAGTCAACGGACTTAGCTATCGCAACAGCTATCGGGCAAGAGAAGAAGTGATCGTTAGGAAACTATCGGTTACTTGCTGCAAGTATCACCCGGAGAGAAGAGGATTGTAACATTTGGTTGCGTCAACTAGCAGCACCTAACAAACAGAAAAAACGGAGATCAACAACGAAAACGACATCGACCCTCTAGGGCAAAAACTCGACCTTTCATCACTAGGAGAAGGACTTGAAAGGGCCTTAACAGAAGAGAGGGCACCGAGTCCGACGACACCAGAGCCACCATCACCAATTGGATCAGAAGAAACAGAGGAACCAGGAAGGACACAACGGAACACGATGGCGGCTATAGTAGAACAAGGAGGAGCTACATCCTCGGAAACAACCCCGATCCTAAGCCCGTAACAGATGAGACAAATCATCACATCCTTGAGTGGAGGAACCAGGAAACCCAAAGTTAAGGAACCAGAGGTTTACCGAGGAGAACGAAACAAACTACGAGGATGGCTAGCCCAACTCATATTGTACTACAGGACAGTAGGGTGGCAGAACGGCCACGATGAGGAAAACATCTTCTACGCAACAAGCCTCCTAAGGGATGACGCAGGAACCTGGATGACCCCTTACGCAGAAGAACGAATCACCCTAGCATGGGACAATTGGGCAGGGCTCAAAGCAGAATTACAAAGACAATTTGGCGTAATCGACGCCAAGGGAGAAGCAAGCATCAGAGTGAATAACATGAAACAAGGCAAACGATTAGTCACAGAATACTGGAACGAATTCCGCCTCGTGGCTAGCGAAGCCGAGTTGGACTACTCAACCAGGGGAGAATTACTTCTAGGAGGAATGATCGCAGAATTACAGAACGCCTGGGGAGCCAGTAGCGAAGAATACGAGGACCTCGAAACCTTGGCCCTATGGGCAATCCGGAAGGAAACCAAGTTGGCAATGGTAAGGCATATCCAAGGATCGCCATCAACAAAGAGCGCCCAACGAGAAACGATCACACCGCGAAACCCGGATGGGACATACCGACCTACAAATAACGGAAATCAGAACTACGGCGACCCTGTGGAACTGGACGCGACTCCCAAACGACCAAGGTTCAATATCTCGAGGGAAGAATTCCAAAGAAGGATACGAGAACAACTATGCCTCAAATGCGCACAACCTGGACAATTAGCCAGGAATGGCCCGAAAAAAGACGGACCCAAACCATTCAACGCACAAGCCAGGAGCTGGCAACTAGCGAAGAAAACCGCCTCTTGGCAGAACAGACCAAAGATTAGGGAAATCGAGGTCGAACAAGAACACGAACAGTCGGGAAACGAGGACTGTCCCCAGTAAGAGATGGTCTGAGGGACAGACCCGAACGAAAACCCATCATTATGGAAAACTACTACGCGGCAGTCCACTACACGGATACACTCGCAAATGACAAGGACCACATTATCGTCAAAATACAACTACACGGCGAAAAAGAGTCAGTCACTATCAACGCCATGATTGACTCAGGGGCAACAGAAGACTTCATAGACAGAGAAGTCTGACACAAACACGGGATCAAGATGATCAAAGCAAAAAATCCCAGGGAGATTTACCTTGCGGACGGAAAACCAAGCGCTATGGGTCCCATTACCCATATGACGAAAGTACCTATGGACATTAGTAGCCATAGGGAATTGGCAACTTTCCAAGTGGCGAATCTTCAAAACCATGAGGTCATCCTCGGGATGCCATGGTTAAGAGAACACAATCCAGCAATTGATTGGAACGACAAAAGGATCACATTCAACAGCGAACGATGTACAACTTGGTGTCTCAAAAGTTCACCTGTTGCATATGCGGTACCCGAAGATAAAGCCCTGGAAGAGAATCTCATCACCAGATTGTCCAAGGTCCAGGCCAAGGAAGGTCCGACGACCAAGAATGGCCCGACGGCCAATGACCAGAGTGTCAGAGTTAAGAAGCTATCCGCTGAGGCCAGAGTGCCTATGAAGGGAACAGCAAGAGCGGCAGGACGCGACCGGTACGCTAACGAAGGAACCTACGTTCCTGCTAGAGGGCAAGCAATTGTTGGAACAGGAATAGCTATTGGGTTACCTTACAACACCTATGGACGAATCGCACCACGAAGCAGTCTAGCAGTCAAACATCGACTCACGACAAATGCTGGTGTGGTAGACTCCGACTACAGAAGAGAAGTGCAGGTGGTCCTAGCCAACCTAGGAGACCAACCATACCGAGTGGAACAAGGAGACCGGATCGCACAACTGATTATCGAAAAAATCGACCACAGAGAACTACAAGAAGTAACTCAGTTGGACGATACCGAAAGAGGAGAACAAGGATTCGGGAGCTCCAACACCACCATGGACCAAGAGGTCAAGGGCCGGACGACCAAACAAAAAAGTGGAAATCAACGAGATATCGGCAAGAGCCTTCAGACAATTCTACCGAAGAGGAGAGACAACAGGCATCCTAAGATGGGATGAGGTCGACAACGAAATTCAGCTGGAAGCCATCAACATTAGCACCGAGCAGGCGATAAAAAACAAAAAAAACAACAAAGTCCAGGACGTAAGGGACACGGTCCCTCAAGAATATCACTACCTGCTGGATGTGTTCGAAAAAGGGGAGAAGATGACAGTAACGCTACACCGACCAGATATCAATCTAGAAATCGACCTAGTAGAGGGAAAAATAGTACCCATCAAGAAAATATATGCCCTCAGTTACGACCAACTGGAGGAGCTCCATCGATACATCAAACAGCACGAAAGCCCAGGATGGATTCGAAGGGTTAAGTTAGGAAGGGCATCACCGATCATGTTCGTCAAGAAAAAGGACGGCAAACTCAGACTATGCGCCGATTATCGGGCGCTCAACGAAGTCACCAAGAAGGATCAACACCCGCTACCACTCATCAGTGAAGCACTGGACAGACTGGGAGGAACCAAGTATTTCACCAAACTGGATATCAAGGACGCCTATCACAACATTCGAATCAAAGAAGAAGACGAATGGAAGACAACCTTTTCAACAAAACTAGGAACTTACGAATACCTAGTCATGCTCTTTGGACTATGCAACGCACCAGCGGCGTTCCAACGATGGATCAATGAGGTCCTTATGGAACACATAGACATGTGTTGCATCGTCTATCTGGATGACGTACTTATATCTTCAAACGCCCTACAACAAAACCAAAAGAACGTCAGCAATATCCTCGAAGCAATACGGAAATCGGGGATGAAGGTCAAACCATCCAAGTGCGAATTCCACCAAAGCGAAACAGAATATTTAGGATTTATCATCGGACAAGACGGAGTCAAAACCGACCCAGTTAAGACACAAGTTATATGAGACTGGACAACACCCAAGAAAATCAAGGAAATCCAATGTTTCCTAGGATTCTGCAACTTCTACACACGGTTCATCGAAGGGTTGAGCAGGACAGCCAGACCACTATACGCAAGAACAAAAAAGGAGTGCATTGGCAACTGGGAATGGGGAGACATAGGACAACAAGCATTCGACGAACTAAGGACAAAGCTCACCACAGCACCAGTACTGGTCTACTTCGACCCCCTCGCACCGACCAAAATCGAAACGGACGCCTCAAAATACTCTGTTCCGGTATACTATCACAGCAATGCCACGACGGAAAATGGAGACCAGTTGCGTACCGATCCAAGACGATGTCGGACGCCGAATGCAACTACGACATACACGATAAGGAACTACTGGCGATGGTGCAGGCATTCCATGAATGGAAAAGATACACCAGAGGAAATCCGAAACCGAGACGAGTCCTCACAGACCACAAGAACTTAGTCACCTTCATGACAACGAAGGAACTAAATGAACGACAAGCACGATGGATGCTAGAACTAAGTCAATACAACTTCAAAATCGAGTACCGACCAGGAAAGGAAGGAGGAAAGCCAGACCCCCTCACAAGAAAGGAGGGAGACCTACCCACAGCAGGAGACAAAAGACTTACTCAAAACGTGGGGATCCTACTACCAAAGGAACGATACTTGGATATCCCAGAAACTGAAGAAATCAAGCTCGGCGTATTGGAAAGAACGGAAGTCCAAGACAAGGACGAGGGAGAGATACAAAGAGTAACCAACGTCGATAACGAGATCCAAGACATCAAGAGAAACTTGGAAGAAGGATGAAAAGAAATGAAGGGAATAGCGCTGGGGCTATGCCAATGGAAGGACCGCCTCTTATGGTATCAAGGAAAGATTTGGATACCAAAGGACGAGGGGATATGAACCACTCTTATCGCTAAACATCACGAACCCCCACAAGCGGGACACGGCAGAACAGCAAAAACTACCGAACTCATCAGCCGACGATATTATTGGCCGAAGATAAGAGAAGATATCAAAAGATTCATAAAGAACTGCAACACATGTCAAAGGACCAAAGTGGTCTGACATGCACCCTAGGGATTGCTACAATCAAACAAGGCCCCCGATCGACCATGGAAATCAATCGCTATGGACTTCATCACGGATCTGCCGAAATCAGAAGGATATGACACCATAGTGGTTGTCATCGATCGGCTGACCAAAATGAGCCATTTTATACCATGCTCAAAGAACCTGGACGCACGGCAGTTCGCCAACCTCTTCATGAAAGAGATAGTCAGACTACACAGACTACCACACGATATCATCACCGACAGGGGGACACTATTCACCATAGACCTATGGAAGAAAACTACGGGCAAATTAGGAATCGAACAAAGACTCAGCACGGCATTCCACCCACAAACAGACGGACAGACCGAAAGGACCAATGCCATACTGGAACAAGATCTACGGGCATACGTCAACTACCAACAGGACGATTGGTGTGGTTACCTACCACTAGCAGAATTGGCATACAACAACGGATATCAAGAGACCATCAAAAACACACCATTCTTTGCAAATTACGGAATCAACCCCGAATACGAGATGATCGGTCATTTGATACAAGGAAAGCAGACCAAACCGGAAGAAATGAGTCAGTTACATGAGTCATTAAGGAACGAGATAGTGACCGCACAATTACGACAAAAAGAATACTACGATCTACACGGAAAACCCGATCCGAACCTACAATCAGGAGATATGGTGTGGTTGCTGCCACGCAACATCAAGACCACACGACCATCGAAGAAACTGGACTACAAGAGAATCGGACCATTTAAAATCTTGGCAAAGATTGGAACAAGCGCATATAAACTGGCCTTACCACCCTCAATGGCCATAGACAACACATTCCATATCTCCCTCCTCGAACCTTACCAAGACAACTGATTCCCCTCGCACATCAAAGAACCCCCTCCTCCTATTCAGATAGAAGGAGAAGACGAATACGAACTCGACGAGATCATCGACTCTCGACTCCACTACAACAAGCTCCAATACCGAGCTAAGTGCAAAGGCTACTCACCAGAACACGATAAAGTCTGGTACCCCGCAGAAAACTTGGACAATGCAGAACCTCACAATCCAACGATTCCACCGGCGCTGCCCAAGAAAGCCCAGAGTGGATACACGTCACGATCAACAGATCGACCTCCGCACCTCCGCTCGTCATCAAACAAGGACGACGCTCACACAGGCCAGAGAGCGACGCCCAGCGCATCGCTGGCAACGCCACCTCCACTAGCCCTGCATACTCGGGCTCACCAAAGAGGGAGGTAGCGCACGCCTCCATGAACTGGACGGACTGTACCGATGATGGATGCCAAATCCATCTCGGTGAAAAACAAGCGTCAGGCCGGTACCCACAATTCACCAGGAGATCGAGAAAACCAAGTGTCGCCCACGACCACGACTGGCGACAGGAGATGGCAGCGAACCCAGGGGAGGACTAGGTCCCACACCAACCTCGCAGGAGAAGAGCCAGAAGGGCTCATCAGGAAATCACAAGCTGGGAGCATTGTTTCAACGACAATTGCAACGAACACCGATGGGAAAAGGTGGACGCCGGCTACTACCCCCACCAAGTAGGAGAAAAAGGAGAACTGTCAAAGAATGACAGAAGGGAACACAAAAAGAGAAGAGGCGTGAGGACACGGCTGGGGGGAGAAGCGAGGGAAAAAAGCATTCTGGGTGTGGAAGCCCTGGAAGGAAAAATCTCGGAACTCTGAAGCCAGCTCGATCGCGCTGCCCAAATCATTGTGGCAAAGGATAATGACCTCGAACGGCTCGATAAGGAAAAGGAGAAACTCCAACAGGCCTACAACCGATGCAAACAAAGGATGCGCCAAATCGGAGGTATGCTGTGAAAAGAAGGAGTTTAGGATCGTGGGACCGATGCAAGAGGGGGAAGGGAGCTGATGTCACAAACGGTGACTAAGCAAGGCAGACTCTCACATGACTAATAATTATTAGTCATCGGTTTGTTATCTTTCACACTATGAGATCAGTTGACTCATAGGTTTTCAAATAGCGACGCAATAGTGTGTCATTGGTTTAGTGTTATTGGTTGATATTTGACATGAGGCACGATTGTGGTCATGTGGTTTTGACATGACGCACGATTGTGGTCATGTGGTTTATGTATTTCGCACATGACTCATAGTTATGAGTCATGGGCTTTCACGCATGTGACCCTGCTAGGGCACATGACTTGTTTTATGAGTTTTGATTGGTTGCGAGAGAGGGCGCAGCTGACTCGGACGAGTCAGCTGATGGATTTCACACTATCACTCACTATGAGTCATGAGTCGCGTGACGCGAGGGTATGAGTCACGCAGGGTTATGTTTGAGGGAAGAACCCCTATATAAGGGCACTCCCGGGGGCAGGAGATTTGGGTTCTTCACGCAACCATCTAAGTTTTTTCATACACTATACTTTCAATACAAAGATCTTTATCTATCACGTTTCTGGGAACCAAGACACAACGGTCTTATATGAGCCTAGCGATCAACGTTGCTAGATAGGAGTCAACGGACTTAGCTATCGCAACAGCTATCGGGCAAGAGAAGAAGTGATCGTTAGGAAACTATCGGTTACTTGCTGCAAGTATCACCCGGAGAGAAGAGGATTGTAACAACTACAATCGCCAATTGTATCAGAAGACACCGCAGAACGACGAAGGACACGACGAAACACCATGGCAGCCACAGCAACACCAGGAGGAGTGACATCCTCGAAGACAACCCCGATCCTGAACCCGGAACAGATTAGCCAAATCATCGCATCCCTGAGCGGGGCAACCAGAAAACCCAAAGCCAAGGAACCAGAGGTTTACCGAGGAGAACCATACAAACTACGAGGATGGCTAGCCCGACTCATAGTATACTACAGGACAGTAGGATGGCAGAGCGGCCATGACTAGGAAAAAATCCTCTATGCAACAAGCCTTCTAAGAGACGACACAGGAACTTGGATCACGCTATATGTGGAGGAATGAATTACTTTAAGCATCAGGGAAATGTCGGAACGTGGTCCAAGGTGGCTCTGAACACTCCTGGTCCACTAAGGGGGGTCGTGGTCCCCATGATCCACCTGGTCCACTCGGATCCGCTCTGATCCACACTTTTGGAAATTTTACCGAAAATGTGGATCAGGGTGGATCAGGGAGGACCAGGAGGACCAGGGGGACCATAACCCCACTTGGTGGACCAGGAGTGGTTTTTACATTTTGCTGATGAACCTGGGACACATGGGCAGGATTCAAAGCAGAATTACCAAGACAATTTGGTGTAATTGACGCCAAAGGAGAAGCAAGGAACAAACTGAAGAATATGAAACAAGGCAAAAGATCTGTCACAGAATACTGGAATGAATTCTGCCTCGTGGTTAGCGAAGCTGAGCTGGACGACTCGACCGGAGGAGAACTACTTCTAGGAGGAATGACCACAGAACTCCAAAACGCGTGGAGGGCCTGCAGTGAAGAATACAAGGACCTAGAAGTCCTAGCACAATGGGCAATCCGGAAGGAACCCAAACTAGCCATGGATAGGCATATCCAAGTATCGCCATCAACAAAGAACCTCCAATGAGAGACCATCACACCACGAAACCCAGAGTGGACATACTAACCAACAAATAAGAACAATCAGAACTATGGCGACCCCATGGTACTGGATGCTACCAGGAAACGACCAAGGTTCAACATCTTAAGAGAAGAATTCCAAAGAAGGATTCGAGAGCAACTATGCCTCAAATGCGCACAACCTGGACAGTTAGCCAGGAACTGCATAAAGCAAGACGGACCCAGACAGTTCACCGCCCAAGCCAGGAATTGGCAACCCACGAAGAAACCTGCCCCTTGGCAGACCCGACCTAAGATCAGGGAAATGGAGATCGACCAGGAACCCAAACAGTCGGGAAATGACGAATGGCCCAGTAAGAGATGGTCTGAGGGACAGACCTAAACAAAAACCCATCATCCTGGAAAATTACTACGCGGCACTCAACTACATGGAAACCCTCGAAAACGACAATGACGATATCATGGTCAAGATACAACTACACAGCGCAAAAGAGTCAGTCACAATCAATGCTATGATTGACTCAGGAGCAAGAGAGGACTTGATCGACCGAGAAGTCAGCAACGAACACGGGATCAAGATGATCAAAGCAAAAAACCCAAGGGAGATTTACTTTGCGGACGGAAAGCCAAGCGCTATGGGCCCGGTTACCCATATGATGAAAGTACCTATGGACATTAGTAGCCATAGGAATTAACAACCTTCCAAGTGGCAAACCTCTAAAACCTTGAGGTCATTCTCAGGATGCCATGGTTAAGAGAACACAATCCAACAATGGATTGGAACGACAAAATAATCACATTCAACGGCGAACGATGTACGACTTGGGGTCTCAACAGTTCACCCGTGGCATATACAATACCTGAAGAAGAAGCCCTGGAAGAGAATCGCATTACTAGATTCTCCAAGCTCCAGGCCAAGAAGAGCCCAACGGCCAATGACCAGAGTGTCAGAGTTAAGAAGATACCATTCGAGGCGAAAGTAGTACATACCAAAGGATCGGCCAAGGCGGCAGGACACGACCTGTACGCAAACGAAGGAACCGCCGTTCCTGCCAGAGGGCAAGCAATTGTTGGAACGGGGATAGCTATTGGATTACCACACAACACCTAAGGACGAATTGCACCACGAAGCAGTCTCGCAGTCAAACACCGACTCATGACAAATGCAGGTGTGATAGACTCCGACTACAGAGGTGAAGTATAGGTGGTCCTAGCCAACCTAGGAGACCAGCCATATCGAGTGGAAAAGGGAGACCAAATAGCACCACTGATCATCGAAAATTCGACAACAGGGAACTACAAGAAGTAACCCAGTTGGACGATACCAAGAGAGGGAATCAAGGGTTCGGAAGCTCCAACACCACCATGGACCAAGAGGTCAAGGGCTAGAGTGCCAAACCACGCATGGAAAGTAATGAGATATCAGCAAAAGCGTTCGGACAGTTCTACCGCAGAGGAGAGACAACCGGCATCCTAAGATCGGATGAAATCCAAGACGAAATTTAGTTGGAAGCTATCAACATTAGCACCGAACTGGCGATAAAAAACAACGAGAACAATGAAGACCAGGACGTGAGAGACAGAGTCCCCCAAGAATATCACCACCTGTTGGATGTGTTCGAAAAGGGAGAGAAGACGACGGTACCGCCCCACCGACCAGGCATTAATCTATGAATCGATCTGGAAGAAGGAAAGACTGTATCCACCAAGAAGATATACGCCCTCAGCTACAACCAATTGGAGGAACTCCACCGATACATCAAACAGAATGAAGATCGAGGATGGATCCAGAGAGTGAAGTCGGGCAGGGCTTCACCAATCATGTTTGTCAAGAAAAAAGATGGCAAACTCAGGTTCTGCGCCAATTATCGAGCCCTCAACGAAGTTACCAAAAAGGATCGACACCCACTACCGGTTATTAGCGAAGCACTAGATAGGCTGGGAGGAGCCAAGTACTTCACCAAGCTGGACATCAAGGACGCCTACCACAACATTCAGATCAGAGAAGCGGACGAATGGAAGACAACCTTTTCAACGAAAGTAGAGACATACAAATACCTAGTCATGCCATTCAGGCTATGCAACGCACCGGCGGCGTTCCAACGATGGATCAATCAGGTCCTTATGGAACACATCGACATGTGTTGCATCGTCTATCTGGATAATGTACTAATATATTCAAACACCCTACAACAACAGCGAAAAGACGTCAGCAACATCCTCTAGGCAATATGAAAATCGGTGATGAAGTTCAAACCTTCCAAATGCGAATTCCACCAAAGCGAAACAAAATACCTAGGATTTATCATTGGACAAGACAGGGTCAAGACAGACCCAGTCAAGACACGAGCCATCTGGGACTGGACAACCCCCAAGAAGATCTAGGAAATCCAATGTGTCCTAGGATTCTGCAACTTCTACCGACGATTCATAGAAGGTTTCAGCAGAACAGCCAAACTGCCATACGCAAAAACAAAAAAGAAATGTATTGGCAACTGGGAATGGGGAGACAAAGAACAGCAAGCATTCGACGAATTAAGGACAAAACTCACCAGAGCACCAGTACTGAGCTACTTCGACCCCCTCGCACCGACCGAAATCGCAACAGATGCCTCAAAATAGATTTTCTCAGGTATACTGTCACAACAATGCCAAGACGGAAAAATGGAGACCAGTGGCGTACTGATCCAAGAGAATGTCGGACGCCGAATGCAACTACGATATACACGAGAAGGAACCACTGGTAATAGTTCCAGCATTCCAGGAATGGAAATGATACACGACAGGAAATCCGAAACCGATCTGGGTCCTCACAGACCACAAGAACTTAGTAACCTTCATGACGACAAAGGAACTAAATGAACGACAAGCACGATGGATGCAAGAATTAAGTCAATACGACTTCAAAATTGAATACCGACCCGGCAAGGAAGGGGGAAAGCCCGACGCCCACACAAGAAGAGTGGCAGATTTACCTACGGTAGGCGATAAGAGACTCAAACGAAATGTGGGAATCTTACTGCCAAAAGAGCGGTACTTGGATATCCCAGACACCGAGGAAATCAAGCTTTATGTGTTGGAAACAACCGAGTTCCAAGACAAAGACAAACGAGAAATACAGAAGGCCAGCAAGAACGACAAAGAAATCCAGGATATCAAAAGAAACCTGGAGGAAGGAAAGAAAGAAATGAAAGGAAGAGCGGTGGGGCTATGTCGATGGAAGGACAACCTCTTATGGTACCAAGGAAGGATTTGGATACTAAATGACGAAGGGATACGAACAACTCTTATCGCCAAACACAACCAGCCCCCACAAGCAGGACACGGCGGAACGACAAAAACTACCGAACTCATCAGCCGACGCTACTATTGGCCAAAGATAAGGGAAGGCATCAAACCATTCATAAAAATTTGTGATATATGTCAGAGGACCAAAGTGGTCCGACACGCACCATACAGATTGCTACAACTAAACAGAGCCCCCGATCGACCGTGAAAATCGATAGCTATTGATATCACTAAAGACCTGCCAAAATCAGAAGGATGTGACACCATGCTGGTGATCATCGATCGGCTGACCAAAATGAGCCATTTCATTCCATCCTCGAAAGACCTAGCCCCACGGCCGTTCGCCAATCTCTTCATGAAGGAGATAGGGAGGCTAGACGGACTGCCACAGGATATCATCACCGACAGAGGGACACTATTCCCCTCAGACCTATGGAAGGAGACTACGGGAAAATTGGGAATTGAACGAAGACTCAGCACGGCTTTCCATCCCCAAACAGACGGACAGACCGAACGGACCAATGCTATATTGGAACAATACCTAAGAGGATGCATTAACTATTAACAAGACGATTGGGGTGGTTACCTACCACTTGCAGAATTTGCATACAACAACAGATATCAGGAGACCATCAAGAACACACCCTTCTTTGCAAATTACGAAATCAACCCCAAATACGATATGATCGGTCATCTGATCCAAGGAAAGCAAACAAAACCAGAAGTAATGACTGGCACATGAGTCATTAAGAAACGAAATGGTGGCCGCGCAATTACGACAAAAAGGATACTACTCTCTACACAGAAAACCCAATCCAAATCTACAGTGAGGAGATATGGTGGTTGTGGCCACACAACATTAAGACCACAAGACCATCGAAAAAGCTGGACAACAAGAAAATTGACCATTCAAAATCCTGGCAAAGATTGGGACAAGCTCATATAAGCTGGCCTTACCACCCACAATGGCCATACACAACGCATTCCACATCTCCCTCCTCGAACCTTACCAAGATAACTGATTCCCCTCACAGATCAAAAAACCCGGTCCTTCTATTCAGATAGAAGTAGAAGACGAATTGGAACTCGACGAAATCATCGACTCTCGCCTCCACTATAACAAGCTCCAGTATCGAGCCAAGTGGAAAGGATACTTACCAGAACACGACAAAGTCTGATACCGGGCAGAAAACTTCAACAATGCACAACACGCAATCCAACGATTCCACCAGCACTATCCAAGAAAGCCTGGAGTGGATACACGTCACGATGAACAGATCGTCCTCAGCACCTCCCCCCTTCTGACAAGAACCACGCTCGCACACCCCAGAGGAAGACACCCACGGCATCGCCCGTAACACTACCCCCATTAACCCAGATTACTCGGGCTCCCCAAAACGAGAGGTGGCACACGCCGCCATGAGCGGGATGGACTGTGTCGACCATAGATGCCAAATCCACCTCGGTGAAAAACGAGGGTCAGGCAGGTACCCACAATTCACCAGGAGATCGAGACAACAAAGCGTCGCCTATGATCATGATTGGCGACAGGAGATGGAAGCGAACGCAGGAGAGGACTGGGCCCCACCACAACAAGCTCGTCAGAGAAGGGCCACAAGGGCCCATGGAGACGTCACCAGCTGGGAGCATTGTTATGACGACAATTGCAAAAAACACTGATGGGAAAAGGTGGACGCCGAATACTACCCCAGACAAGTGGGAGAAAAAGAGATGTTGTCAAAGAATGACAGAAGAAAACAAAGAAAGAGAAAAGCCATGAGGACACGGCTAGGCGGAGAGGGGAGCAAAAAAACCATTCCAGACATTGAAGCCCTGGAAGGAGAAATCTCGGACCTCCAAAGCTAACTCGATGGCGCTGCCCAAATCATTGTTGCAAAGAACAACGACCTCGAACGACTCGACAAGTAAAAGGAAAAACTCCAACAAGCCTACAATCAAGGGAAACAGAGAATACACCCGATCGGGGTATGCTGTGGAAAGAAGGAGTCTAGCATCGTGAGACCGATGCAAGAGGGGCAAGGGAGCTAGTGTCACAAACAGTGACTAAGCAAGGCAGACTCTCGCATGACTAATAGTTATTAGTCATTGGTTTATTATCTTTTGCGCTAGGAGATCAGTTGACTCATAGGATTTTACATGACGACGCAATAGCGTGTCATTGATTTAATGTTATTGGTTGATATTGTGACATGACAGACGATTCTGGTCATGTGATTGATGTATTCGCACATGACTCATAGTTATGAGTCATGGGTTTCATGCATGTGACCTCGTTAGGGCACATGACTTGTTTTATGGGTTTTGATTGGTTGCGAGATATGGAGCAGCTGACTCGAACGGGTCAGCTGATGGATTTCACACTATGACTCACTACGAGTCATGAGTCGCGTGAGGCGAGGGTATGAGTCACCCAGGGTTAGGGTTGAGGAAAGAACCCCTATATAAGGGGACCCTCGAGGCATGAGATTTGGGCCGCCCTTAGGATCGCCTGCGCCCCCCCTAGCGCGAATCCAGCCTCGGCCAGACTCCCACAATCCTTCCCCTCCCTCTCCTCCTTCAGAGCACAAGACGCCTCCAGGCACCTCACAATAGGCCTC
>Ga0307507_10008533_pt1 | contig 14117 bp, 10 predicted proteins | sample 7_EM_MG_FD_207223 | JGI IMG/M metagenome (GOLD analysis project Ga0307507, IMG submission 207223) | Populus trichocarpa ectomycorrhiza microbial communities from riparian zone in the Pacific Northwest, United States - 7_EM | ecosystem: Host-associated > Plants > Roots > Unclassified | place... | reverse complement strand
CCACACCATTGTTCGCCAATATATAATTCATCATGAATTGCTATAGTGAATTTTTTTTTTCATTTTAGTTATTAATAGTTTTTCTCTCCTTGATTAAGTCCTTTTTATGGTTATGGTCAACTGACTCTTAATTGACGTCAATTTAGCCCACTATTCATGGATTTTTTTCGATAAAAGGAGTTTTTTCTAGATGTTATTTTGGTTTTTTCATCAATTGAGATAATAAATCTCAGCTTAAGAAAGTTTTGGTTTTAGATTGATTTTGAATTTTTGTATTGATTTTTTCAATGGTAGATAAAGATGTTTTGGGTAAAAAAAATGAAAAAATTCACTGCATATTGAAAGGAGCAAGTGATGTGTCATTTATTTTTTTATTATCATATTATCTCTTAACTAAAAAAAAATTAAGTTTAAGCCTATATGTTTTTGGCCATCCAGGCTAGGCCAGAGTGTCCGGGTTGGTGGTTTTTTTGTCCTTTGATTTTTTTTATTGGTTTATTTTTTTTTTACTAATTTTATCCTTTAATGTTTGTTTTTTATTGAATTTTTGTATTGGCTTTTTTCTTTTCAATTTTAACTCTAACACATTTTTTTTTTAATGTAATTCAATTTAATTTAATACCATTTAGTTTTTACTTAATTTACAAATAAAATTTCAATGTTTTTTTTATGTTTTTTATGATATTATGAGGCATTGTTATTTATGTATAGCTCTATTTAATTTTTTTTCTTTAATTTTTATTCAATCTCTTTCTTAAGTGTGTTTTTTATTATCATTTTATTAAATAAATATTAATTTCAAGAAATAAAATTATTAAACACAATCGAGGACCTATCTATATTGTGAGATTAAATTTCTTGATTTATAACAATCTCTTGATTTTTTCAGTTTGGGTTTTAGTTATTGTTGATTTTTGTATGTTTATAGGCACAAATGATTTCTTATTTATTTAATTAAATGCATGCATCAACTTTTTAATTTACGGTTATTATTTTTTATGTCAAAAATATACTTCTAAAAAAAACGGGGTCTTTAATGGTCATTGCTCATATGAAAGTGAAACAATTTTTTTTTTTGTTTTAATTGTACCTTTCAATTGCCTAATTAGATGGAATTAGTGTTGCAATTATTGTAGAAGTACTAAATAAAAAAAAGGGACTAAACTTTAAAACATGGAGAACAATAAGTCTAATTTGAAATCTATGCCAATGTTTATTTCGATCCATAAGTTTTTTTTTTTGTCCCTAGTAATAGAGAGACTCGATGAAAATGATAATAAAAAGAGAAAGTGGTTGGTTGTCGTGACTCAAGCCATAAAAGTGATCAAGTTTGGTGCTTAAATGTTTCATTCGACGAAGGAGTGGGGAATTAAATGGTGGTGGTTATTGGCTGTCACATTGCTCAAAAAAATAGATCGGAGCTTGGAAAGATTTGGGATCTTAGGTTGATTTTTCATTTTTTGATGAATTTTTGGCAACTTTAGGAGCATAAGTTTGTTGAGTTGTGTATTGTAACATCCTCGTTAGCAAAATCATTATATCATCATTTTCTTTCACATTTAAACATGCATAATTTAATAAGTGAAGGGAGCATGCAAACGTCAGGAATTCAAACACAAAATAGTACAATCTTGTATTACGACATCTAATATAAATAGAATATTATTACAATTTAAGTTACATAATTACCCAAAAAAAAACCAAAATACATAGATGTTTTCTTAAATTCATGATTCATACAAAAGGGAACGACCTAAATACTACTCCTGATGTGGGTGGGAAGGACATACAATTTCATAGTTTTTAAAATAATATAGTAAGGATAAATATAGCTGAGAAGGAAAAATTATACAATACTAGCACATATAATTAAATAAATATATTCAACAGTATCCCATCATACTTCTTTGAAAATTATCATTTAACTTTACATCAATACATTCCTATTCATCATTCTCGAAACCGTTCAACATTTTCATTTTATAAACATTCATAAATATATCTCCCCTTCTCTTTTTCATAAAAGATACCAACAATACTGCTTCTTTCCAAACCTGAAAAGGTCATTGCTAACACTAATAACTCTTATCATAACGTAATTTTTAAATAAATAATAAAAATTGAATATAGTTAACAATGAGATTATTAAATTTAAGAGTTAATTGATCGATAATTGAAGAATTAAAAGTTGAAAAGTTAATTAAGGATCAAATTAAACAATCCAGGAATTAAGGACTGTTTTGTAAATAGTGCTATAATTTAGGGATTTAGGTGAAATTAATCCAGTGGCAAAATTAAAAGAATTTTTTTATTATTATTATTTGGGATCCAATTGTTAGATTTCCAGAAGCAGGGGTCAAATTGAAAATTTCCATTTCTGCCGAAACGGCACCGTTGCTGGGGAACAGTCGTGCGTCTTCTTCATCCCGATTCAACAGGGAAGCTGGAAAATCAGCAGCAAAGCCGACCCAATCGTGACCACGTTCTCTGCCCACAATCCCGTTCGTGGAGGGATAACAGTCCTGCAAAGGCAGGACTAGTTTAGGGGCAAGCTCTCTGGGCCTTATAAAAGGCAGAGCAGAGCAGAGGCTAGGGAGACAGAAAAAAACCAGAGGAAAAACCCAGAGAAGAAAAGGGAGCAGAAGGAGACAGAGAGGGGAGACGGAAAATCAGAGCAAAAACAGAGGAAGATCCAGAGCTAAAAAAAAACAGAGCATAAACCCAGAAAAAAAAATACACAGAGAGAAGGAGAGAATAAGAGAGTAGCACAGAGAGGAGAATTATCCCTGCAATTGTCTTAGTCCCTGCAGAAAAAGAGCAACCCGGAATCAGTAAAAAATTCAGAGAAAACAGACATACCCATTACCTTCTCATCTTCTTCATCTCAAGAACTGAGAAATCAAAAGAAGGGAAGACAGTGGGCACAACGAGGAGAGAGAGGAAAGCAGTCGAACGAAAGTAGCCACTAGTGTTGCAGCCTTCTTCGCCATCTCCAGAAACAGGTGCGCCCATTCCCTTTCATTTGCTGTGATTCAATAACATTTGAGCAGTGCGAAGGTAATTTAAATACCTTCGCACTGTTGATGCACGCGTGAAATTGCTTCACGCGTGCATCTGCCATCTGCCCAGCCGATCACTGGCTTGCGCCAGTGACCGGGCTGGCTGGCCCAGCCCAGTCTAAAAAAATAAAAATAATAAAAAATAATAAAAATTGTGTATGTATAAATAAAAAATATAAATATGAATTTATTATTTTTTATTCATTGATGCCAGAGTCAGAATAAAAATACTGATTCAAATTTATTTCATTGTATTTTATTTAGTTACATAAAAATAAAAGTGTGCATGCAAAAAAACAAGATAAAATAAAATAAAATAAATTTATTGGTTTATTCACTGACGCTAGAGTCAGAAATAAAAATACTAATGCAAATTTATTTTATTTTATTGTATTTTACTTTTTAGCTACATAAATATTTTTTGTATGTGTAAAAATAAATTTATTTTGTTTATTCACTGACGCCAGAGTCAGGAATAAAAAATATTGATTTAAATTTATTTTTATTTTATAGCTACGTAATATTTATCAACGCCAGAGTTGGAAGTATCCGTAGTTGAATATTCACTAGCGCCAGAGTCAGGAATATTAGACGCAAACCATCGTAGTATAAACCAACAAAATGTTAACAATCTATGACAAAAAAAAAATCAGCAATGCAGCCTGCCTCAAACAGGATGTTTAAGGGGTGATAATATCTTTCCTTTTACATAACCAATCTCGTACCATAGAATCTATGTTGACCAGTTAGGATTCTTAGTGACCATAATACTAGGTGGCGACTCCTTAAACAAGACCATTCTCATCAAAGAATAGGATGCCAGAAATCCATTCTTTTCCAAAAACATAATTTTAAGGCCGCCGCGATGTCGGGTGCGACAACTCTCATCAGTTCCTTTAGTCGCCCATTCCAGGATCGATTAATCAAATCCTTGGGAATGTCAGCATCAACGTAACTTGTTGATGTCATTGACTATTTCTAAACTGAAATAATCAATCAATGTTCCATACCACCTTGGAGTATCCTCGAAAATACTGATGTTAAGGATCCTTGATATCATTAGCTTTCACCTCAGGAAAGCTAATCAAGTTTCATGAATTTGCCGATATCAATGTCACCCGTCGATATCATTAATTATTCTCAACCCGAATAGTTAATCAAGCTCAGCATTCCTCATCCTTTGTAATGGTCATGCCGATGTTAGCAAATCTTACTAACATCATTAGCCTTTTATATTCAGGACCGACTAATCAAATCCAATGAGCGGTTATTCGTGAAATTCATTAACACCATTCATCATCCCCGATCAGATCCATAACTCAAATCTAATTTTTCATTTCCCATTCATTCCATTTTATCTTTTCTCTCGTTGGTCTCTTTTATAGGCACAAGATTCACAATTTAAAACAAACTACTAAAATTACCATTATTTAGGGATGGTATACCTGCCACGGAAGCTCAGTTTGCACTCGCTTGTTGTTGTTGTACTCCTCTTGCAATTCCTCCTGAATCCACAAGTACAACCCATTTTCCTATATTCAAATCACATTTTGAAAAATAACAATAACAATAACAATAACGACAACGTTTACTCTTCTTTTATAATTGTTTCTCTTACATTTACGTTCCCGATACACCTCTTAAGATTATGGTTCATTATCAAATCCTAACGAACAATCACAAAATTCCATTCCGAGTATGGTTTATTTCTTTACGAATATCAAGGCAAGACGCTATAAATTTATGAAAGGAAGGAAACCAGTTTCTACCCTTGACGTGGGTAAATTTCCCCATTTTTGCTGAATCTGCCAGCAGAGATGGCAACTTGACCTCCCCTCAGATTTTTACCTATATCCGGGGCTCTAGAGCTCTAAATTAAATAAGGTCAAACCCGTTGGAAAGCTAACATCTCATACTACAACTTCTATGAAGAAGCTTTTCCAGAATTCTATTGTCTCCAGGCTCGAATCCTTTTGGGAATCAAGATAACGAATCTATCTAGTTTTCATCAATGAGTGAAATGTATCTCCAATTATCTCCAATACCCCTTTCCTCCTCCGATAGAGCCCTACCCACACTATACATGGTAAACTTTTGTTATGTTTTTGGTCTCTCCTTCTCTCAATTTTGATAGAAAATCTAGAATTCTCCCTCCTTTTTTTAGTGTTGCCAGGTTCTAAAGGAGGAAGAAATGGGGTATTTATAATCCCCATTTCTTTTTAATTATACTTTGGCCCCAATTCTATCATTTTTCATAATTTGGACCACCCTTTTATGGCTTTCAAAATTAATAAATTTTTTTGTAATTATATTATTTATATATTCTATCAATTTTTTTTTTGTATGATTTGTTCTCAGGGTTTCACATGTATGTTGTTTTTCATGGGTTTTCAGGTCAAAAACTGGTTGAAAATGGGTTATTTGGTCCAAATAACAAAAACCAGGTTTCTAGGTAGTTGGGCTACTGGAAACTAGGTAAGTGAATGATACGTCGTCTATCTCAACATTACATTAATAAAATGACGTGTTGTTTGTTATACTTTATTTTTAAAAATAAAAGACAGATGACATGTCGTCTGTCACTTTAATAAAAAAAACAAAACAAAGACCAGATGCATGGACCTGGCCTCCAAGCACGTGGGCTTAGACTCTAGGCTTGCATGCACATGCTACTAGAGGGCCAGACACTAGAACTGTTTCTTTTATGTCATTTTTTTTCCCTATCACGCAAAAAACTAAAATTACTAACTGAGTTTTTTGCAGTTTTCTCTTTACACACACAAAAAAAAAATATTGCTTTCTAACTCAAATTTTATATGTAAATCCTTAAAATAAACATTATGATAAATTATTTATTTCTTAGTGAATTTACTTTTTCTATTTTTATTGAATTTCATATTTATTATTTTTTATGTTAATTTGAATTCAATCTGCTTTGAGAATTAAACTACATATAAATCTTTTAGATGTTTTACATAAAACATTTTCTGAAGAGTTAATTAATAAACTTTTTAAGGAAAAATTGAAATTTATAAAATATAACGATTTTTTCATTTAATTTTGTTAAAACAAAAAAAAAAAACCTTATTGATGAACGTATTAAATGTTAAAGAATGTAATTGATAAAGAACAAGTATTTGAGAAGAAATTGATAGAAATTATACTTCTAGTAGGTAAAATCAAATTAATTCTAAGAAAATAATTAATTATCTAATTTATTTTTTTATAAAAAAAATAAAATTAGTATTTTACTAGTAAACCCTTTTCACACTTTGTAACTTCATTTTAGCAACTAAACTAAATATATCTGGAGGTTTTACTCTAAACTCACTCGCATTGTGGATTGTAATATTTCATTGTAAATTTTTTTTTTCATTTCTATTTTTTAATCATTTGACTTTTTTGTTTTTAATTTGATCCTTTTATGTTAGGATGTTTTAGGGTTAGCCTTAGTGATTTGTTTTGGTTTGCTTGATATTGAGTCCTCACGGTGTTAGGAAACAAATCCAATGCTTGGTTGATACTCGATTTGATAAATTCAAATTCAAATTAAATTTTTGTTAATTCAAAATAATCTAAACTTTAGGGACAAAATTAAACCTTACACAAATTTCCTGCCCCCCGTTTAGACTAATTAGGGACTAAAAGGAAAACTTAGTTGGTGCATGAAACACATAAGCCAATGTGTGAGGGAAGGCCACCACGTTATGGTGGCGTGTGTGCCGTCCTCCAAACTCTAAAGGGATTCCCATCAGAATCGTCTCGATAATGCATGCCTTATAAGGTGGTACATGTTAGCGGAAGAGCTTCGGTGTAGTTTTGACGACTCATAATTTTTTTCTTCTTTCTTTCTCTCTCTCTTCTCTATTCTCTCATTGATTTTGTGTCTGACTCTCTCCAAAATATAAAAAAGGGGTTGTTGATTGTTTTTTTTGCCAAATTTAATCATCATTATTTTAATTGCTAATTGTTTTGTTTTGAATTTTTTTTTGAAACGATTTTTTTTTAATTTTATTCTTCAATATCGGATTGGTTGAGAATTGGACTTTGTATATTTTTTTAATCCATCTTATACGGGGTAATCTTGGTTTCATGACCCGGGTTCTAGGTTAAAAAGGTTAATCCATGTTGAGTGGAGTCTTTTTTTTTGTCCTTTTTTTCATTGAGTTTTTTTTCTTTAACATTTGATTAATTGAGATTTGAGTTTCGTAATTGTTTTTTTGATTTTTTTTCTATAAGTTTATCCCAGTTTCATGACCCGGTCGTGGGTTTGGTGGGTTAACCTGAGTTGACTTGAATCTTTTTTTATCGTTTCTTTTAAACTAGATTTTTTTTATTTTTGTCCTTTAATAATTGATTGGTTAGAAAATGAATTTCAAAATTTTTTCAGTTTGATTTTTACTAGGTTATCCGGTTCTTATGATCTGAGTCACGAGTTTGACAGGTTTATCAATGTTGACTTGAATCGGTATTTTTATACTTTTTAAAAATTGAATGTTTTTTTTTTATAATTTTTTTTTATCTTAGGTTGATTGAGAATTGAATTTCATAATTTGTTTTGATGTGCTTATTATAAAATTATTAAAATCTAATGTCTGAATTATAAATTTTATAGATTAAATTATATTGATTAAAATCAATTTAATATATTATTATCTTATATTTTTTTTTTAAAATAATATTATTTTCTCAATCTTTTAAAAAAATGTCGCTCATTTTTTATTAGATTTTGAATTTATAATTATTATTTTTTATATAAAAAGCACGTTAGCAACATTTTTATGTATTTATTTATTTTAGAAAGAAAAATTGATCCGACCTGGCCAAGGATATAGTGATTTGATATGAGATCTACAAGTGCCAGAGAAGAGCAGTCAGGACAACCATAGACAAAAATGTCGATGTGTTCTTCTGAGTCTTCATCGAGCAAATTTTGGATCGTGCACAGCATTGTAGCCGGGGCTGCAATTGCTGCTGCCATTGGCGCTGGTGCATATCTGGGTCGATACAGAAAGTTCAGGAGCCGAGTTGTTGGTATCATACCCGCCCGTTATGCTTCTTCTCGGTTTGAAGGCAAACCACTTGTTAATATCCTTGGTAAACCCATGATCCAGGTACCCTTTTGCCTCCCTTTCTTTTATTTCATTCATTACTTCTTTTAAAGTTTTTTCATTTCTTGATTTTTAGTTTTGCATGTGATTTTTTTGAGGTGTTAATTCAGTGATTTGATATGAGATCTGATATGGGTTTTGTATATTTGGATTCCTTCAGTGATTGGTAATTTGTTTTATAGCAAAAGCTTACTAAAGTGCCCATCTAACCCTTTTTTTTGGTCAACTTTCTTGTACCTTTTCTTAAGATCTTTTTACAACCAAAAACTTTTTCAAGGGCTGTTTTGTGCGGAATCGAGCTTGTGTGAAATTATTTTAAATTAGTGTTATCCCTTTTTACAACATAGTTGTTGGGGCACTATATGTTAAGTGATCCAGTACTGAAACAAGGAGTAAAGATTAGCAAACAAAGGTGTTTTCATTGATTGATCTTCTGTACTCAATTTCTCATCTTTAGAATTAACGTGTTTATCTTGTACTAAATCTTTTGAAGTGAGATTATTTACTTTATCTTGTACTAAGTTTTTTGAATTATAGTGTACTGTTTGATATGGGGAAAGAAATGGTTCTTTTAATTTATAATTAATTAAAAATTATAAAGTACCTCGAAAGAGAGTTCCTTTATACTCACACTTTTAGTTGATCATCTACAGAGAACTTGGGAAAGGGCCAAACTAGCAAGTACACTGGATCATATAGGTAAGTAACTAGCCCGAGCTCCACCTTAATTTGATGGGGAGCTGTTCTGCTTCGTGTAATATTGTCATTGAGAATATCTCTATAGAGGTGTTCCTGGATTAATTTATGGATCAAAACTAAAATGCATTGAGAATCTCTATGTTCGTTTGATCTGGTTAGACTTTTAATGCATTTAGATGCCTAAAGTCTGGCTTTGATGTTGTGGTCGCCATCAAAAGTGATCTATTATGTGCTAGACTTGTTCGATAACTGCTCGGTGTTAGTAGTCTTTCATTTATTTTTCAATTGTGACCCATAGAAGGGGAAAAAACTGCTTGCTACAATAATTGTATTGGTGTAGATTCTTTTCTGTGACTTGAATGGTGTAATGTGTTTGTTGATGATCTTAACAATCTCTTTCATAAACTTTGCCAATGCAGTTGTGGCTACGGATGATGAAAAAATTGCAGAATGTTGTCGAGGATTTGGTGCTGATGTGATAATGACTTCAGAGTCCTGTCGAAATGGTAGGTATCTCAGTTATTGTTCAATGTAAATCGTAATTTCTTTTTTTTTTTCCAAAGGCCGGGTAATGATCTTTCGTTGTTGTGCAGGTACTGAACGATGCAACGAAGCACTTCAAAAGCTAGATAAGAAATATGATGTTGTTGTCAATATTCAGGGTGACGAGCCTCTCATTGAACCTGAGATAATAGATAGAATTGTTAAAGCACTGCAGGTGAATTTATTTATCTTTGTAATGAACATCTCTTGAATCATGACCATGAGAACTGATGAACAAAAGGTTCATTTTTTATCTTTATAAATTTTTATATTTTCACAAGGTTTGTTTTAAGCAACTTGAAAAATCCTGTGAAGTGAAGAAAATGAATGACCTGTGCAGCTTTAAAATCGTTTCAGAAGTTATACTGCATTGGTTTGATCGTATTGCAGTACTTGTCATTATTTAATACCTTTAGTTGAAGTTTATCATTATTCATATGGATGCAGGCAGCCCCAGATGCAGTGTTTAGCACTGCTGTAACTGCTTTGAAGCCTGAAGATGCATTCGATCCCAATCGAGTGAAATGTGTGGTGGATAATCATGGCTATGCTATCTATTTTTCAAGGGGATTAATTCCTTACAACAAGTGAGTTTATCAAGTATTAGTTGGCTGTCTTAATTTTCCGCACAACTCTTCATGTCAGACTGTTAATGAATATATTTACCCACTTGATACAGAACGGGAAAGGTCAATACACAATTTCCTTATATGCTTCATCTAGGAATTCAGGTATGAAGATGGCATCTTTTTTGGAAGTTCTCTCCATGTTTGAGTGATTGCTGGGTTGTCTGCACGGGTTCTGTTTTTCAGCCACGTTGTTTGCCATCCTGCACTTTAATAACACTGCATATCATCTGATGTTTGATCAGAGTTATGATACAAAGTTTCTGAAGATATATCCTGAGCTTCGATCTACTCCACTGCAACTAGAAGAGGATTTGGAACAGCTTAAGGTCCTTGAAAATGGTTACAAAATGAAGGTATTATAAAGAACTTCTACTGTTACTCTACCCCCTTGACTGGCTTGTTTTATTTGAAACTTCTTGCATAATAGTTTTAACATTGCAAGGCTTTCTCAAAGCTGTTATTTGTTTCTCTTACAATATGGTCTAGGCCCTAGACTAGGCTGTTTCGGTAATGAAAGCAAAATATTTCTTTTGGGTGTTACCCTTTGAAATGGAAGAATCTTTCCCAATTTTTGTATTCTTCTCCTGTAAAAACTTTGTTTGGATAGAAAATTGAAGCCAATTTGATTTTTAAATCGTATTGAGCGTTATTTTCAAAGGAAAATAGGAAGAGAAATTTGAAATAAAACGGTCGATTAATTTTCTCTAATCTTTTTGCTATTCTACTTATCCATTATCTCATGTTAGATGCCTTCTTCTCTTCTCTTTATTTTTTCAGGACCACTGTATATTGTTCACTTCCTAAGAAAACTGCATGTATTTTCAAATGTTATTATCTAAAAATTAGGTTTTTGTTTTCCTTTTCCATATGAATGAATTAGATTGTGCTTGCTAAAATATCAAAATTTAGAACTGTACACAAATTTTGCAGGTGATAAAAGTTGACCACGAGGCACATGGTGTCGACATTCCAGAAGATGTTGAAAAGTTAGAAACTTTGATGCGTGAGCAAAGCTTTTCTTAGTTCAATACTAACTATGCCAAAGGTTAGTTTTTAAGATGGATAGGGTTGTATGCGTGTTTAATAAACAGGTCCAATATACAGTTCAATACTAACTATGCCAAAGGTTAGTTTAGAAGATGGATTGGGTTGTATGCGTGTTTAATATACAGGTCCAATGGATAGGGATGTCAAGTAGGATGCTGATTATTGGTTGCACAAGCCAGTTTTTAATATTATAGTTATATAGTGCAATGCTATTCTTTATAGGTTCATTTACTTTTTGATTAATTTTTTGTGTTACCAAGTTCAGTGAACTATTATGCGGCAACGAGTGCCTGTAGCTATAACAGAAGAAGTGGGGATAGCTGAAGTCTTTGTTTTTGTTAACTGTAGCTCGTTCTTTTTTTCTAAATATAAATCCTCTCAATTTATTCACATTGTTTATCTGAGCCTTATAAATAAAAAGAATTAATGGCTCAATGATCCTTCTCAACATCATGTGTTGTAGTAAAGTACACACTGGGTTGAGATTACTAGGTTGCATTAGAGATGAATGGTGGGTTTTCAACTCATCCTCTGTGTGATTTAAACCATTCTCTCTAAAAGTTACTGGTTTTGGACCAAAACGTTGTCTTCAGTAGAAATAGGGCTCGGGTTGCCTTCTTTAACACTGCTTTTCTACAGTGGAATCTCTGATGTTCATGTTCATTAAACAAAATAAAAAAAAGAACCCCAAATAAACTGTATCGAAGTTGTTAGTGTCCCATAATCAAGATTTAGTAGGTTAGATGGGCACCGAGCTGGCTAGATCTTAATGCCATACGGTCCAGACCTGTTACTTTGTGGACATCGTTTGTCATCTCAATGTTTTCCAAATAGAAAGTTTGACCAGGTAAGAGCACTAGCTAAGGCAAAGTAGAGATGAAGGGCACATAAAATCAATCTACACTAGTGTCAATATCAATTCATGCTTTCAGCAACAGAATATTTGAGATGAACTTCGTACATTATTTTCTTTTCCTCAACCCTGACATGGGTAATCTACATAATTTCACAAGATCAACTTGCTCGAAGGAAAAAGAAATAAATAAAATCATCAGGCCAGTTTCTGGGCTGACTGCTACTGAGAAGTGGAGTAGCTTTAACGTTAACATCTGGGAAGATCGATCAGCTGGTGGAGGAAGCAGTTTCTGATTGGGAAGCTTTCCATCCAAGACAATACAAGCCATCTTCAATCACTTGATTGTCCTGCATAATGAGCTCCAAGCTTGGTGTTAAAGGAAGCACAACCAGCCTGGTTCCATTGCTCACCATAGTGTTGTTTGGTGGGTTTCCAGTTTAATTAAAGGGAATTAGCGAACTGATTGGAAAACTAGGATTGTAAACACACTTTAATTGACCAAAATGGTGGGTTGGAGCAGAGCTGTAGTTGGCATTGCAAATGAAACATTGTTCACTAAACCTTCAAACATTGTTCCATTTGGTCCCTGACAGGTTTGAGTTTGAGGACATGGGTTTGTACCAAGACGCACTGTGAAGAAAAACTGCCCGTGGGCCTTTTGTGGCACGTTGGCAGGGAATTCCGCACCAGCTAAGCTACGAAGTTTGCTTGTAAAATTTGTCGCAAATGAAGTGTCATTTAGAGGTGGTAGATCTGCTTTATAGAGAGTGATTTTATTTTTTATTTTTTTAACTGAGTAGCTTGTTTGAAGGGTTTTGGATGACACTTCATGTTCTAAAAAGCCAGCAACAGTTGAATTGTCAAAAATACCTTGTCCTGTCGCATAAGGTCTAGCAGTCATAACAGGAGCATCAAATGGTTTGACATAAACAGCATCATCTGCAACCACTGTGAGTGTATGGCTTGCTATGCTCATCATCGAGTGCAGCGCTGATCAGGCGAAGAAGGCAAGTCTTCCCAGGCTTTACCTTAAGCTTGAAAGCATCTGTCAAGTGCCATTTGTATAACGTAGATGAGAGAAACATCCGCACGTAAACGCTTAATTTTTTTATAGCCATAATTTAGATACTTGCACGACAAACATTTGGCAGAGCAGTTATATAATGGCTCTGGAAATCCGTTGATAGTATAAGCATCAGACAGATTTGGCCCCCCACCTGTTTGCATTGCCTGGTTTAACGATTGCCTCTGGATCTGCTTTGAACCACTCTCTTGCAATTTGTATTGCATTATTGTTTGTGTTAGCTGAAATAGGACTACCTCCACCGGAAAAAAAGAGAGTAAATTTCAATTACCAAAGATGATTGGAACATTCATGTAAGGTTTAGCAAATGGACTAGTGCCGTGGGACGCGCATCAAAAGTCTAAGTCCAAACGAGTCAAATGAGGTTTAGCTTATTTTTGGATTATTAAGATATTATTTAGAACTTTTCAATTCCGAGTCTCTATAGTATATGAGTGCAATTAAGATATTATTGGTAAGAGTCTGGGACCAAGAGGTTTGCTCTCTCTGTGGTCTCAGGTTCGAGCCCTGTGGTTGCTCAGATGATGGCCACTGAAGGCTTACAGGGTCGTTAACTTTAGGGCCCGTGGGATTAGTCGAGGTGCGCGCAAACTGGTCCGGACACCCACGTTAAACTAAAAAAAAAAAATGAGTGCAATTATAGTGCTTGAGAAACCCTAACTTTCAATCTTCCATTATAAGTTGCATTAATTGGGTTGACTTGTTTGATGGATAAAGGTGTTGGTAACATATTTCCACCTGAAGTGGAGGCCTTCTAGGATGTTACGAGGGCTCGAGAGGCAACATGGAAAGTCCTGACACATAAATTTGATTGGTTGGACAGGGGGAGGCCCAACAAGGGAATGTGTTGAGGAGAGGGACGTGCCTAGATAATTACCTCAAGAAAGACCAAAGCCCGTATTTATTCCTACAAACTCATATAGGCATCATGTCAATAAGAAAGTGGTATTTTATGATAGATGATACATTGAAGACTTAACTTGCAGCTAACCTTTTCATAGATGTATTTCTACTTTTTGATGGGGAGATTTTGAAGAGAAGATATATTAGATGTTTGTAAGAGTTCAAAGCATATTTTCAATTGAAGAA
>Ga0307507_10008531_pt1 | contig 14118 bp, 3 predicted proteins | sample 7_EM_MG_FD_207223 | JGI IMG/M metagenome (GOLD analysis project Ga0307507, IMG submission 207223) | Populus trichocarpa ectomycorrhiza microbial communities from riparian zone in the Pacific Northwest, United States - 7_EM | ecosystem: Host-associated > Plants > Roots > Unclassified | place... | reverse complement strand
ACGGTGGAAACGAAGCCCTACCAGGGGCGTAGGTGATGACACGACATACTGTCACAGTACGTGCAGAGGGTCAACGAGGTAACTGTGACTGTGTATCATTAACAAACGATGTCGTGTGAAGATCTATATATAGAGAGGTGAGGCGGTATATGTATGTCGCTCAGGGGTCAGGTCCGTGCTCATGCATACGCGTAGCCATAACAACGCGTCAGGCCAGTGCCGTGACAAGGGCTAAGTATAGTATATTACATTATCTAGGATCGTTAATTCTATATGGGGTCCATGCTTCTAAAGGTCACGCCTATTATATATAGCAGTTATTCGGCTAACTATAATATATAGATCTAGTATTTAGGCCATTGGAGAAACTAAGAAAGGCCCCCTTAAATCACTCCTTAAACTACTCCAAAAGGTCTAAATAGCCTGCCTCTAGAGCATAATAGGCGGGTATAAGCGAACGGCCACAGCACTGCTTAAGAAGGAAGCCAATATTCCCTCCCTATAACTATATATTAAAGCTACTATAATATAAAGGGCGCAAAATAAATATAACTTTAATGTTATAAAGTATATTAATACACGCCTAAATAAACTATAGAGGGATCCTAGGGTGCCCCGTAGGAGAATAAACTAATAACCCTAAAGTAGGGAAGATATATTGGAGAAATAGGTAAAGAAAGCAAAAGAAGAATAATACTGCGTTAGGGCCTAGGCCTATATAGAGGAGGTAGGGAGACGTATAAGAGGCTAGTAAAGATAATAGCAAGAAGGAGAAAGGAGCCAAAGCAGAGTATAAAAAATTGCTAGAAAACTATCTACCGTAATATAATACTGGTTAGACCAACGCTAGAGAGGTATATAGGAGTTAAAGATATAGAGGCTAACTTAGATAAGAGGAACCTAAGCTGTAGCATGGTTAATGCTATAGGGAGTAAACACTTAAAGGCTCTAAGAAAGCCTAATAAAGGTAGAAAATATAATAGCAATACTCTTAAGAATAGAAATAATAGGACTAAAAGATTGGCTCTACTAGGTAGGTGTCCTAGTAGGTAGCCTAAGATGCGAATATAGCTGGCTAAGACAGACACCAAAACACGTAATACTATTATGCCCCTTATATACCAACCAAGAAGCAATGCTCTTAGTAGCTGGCACAGAGAACTATAATATACTACTCTTAATATAAAAAGGTCTTAAGGCGGTTACCCAGTGGCTTATTAGCTAAAATGTGCTAGACTAGTTTTAGGTTGCAAAGGAAATAGTAATAGAAGGCAAAGGGGCGAGCAATAGGCGCCCCCTAATAACTCTACAGTAGTAAAGTAAAGTTTATAATACTAGCGCGTCTGTAGGCTTATTGCGGCAGCAGTGGTTCCTAAGGAGGTTAAAAAGTAAGGTAGTAGAGCACTCTAGGCGACTTATAGGCGCTAAGTAGGCGAGTCTTAAAGGGCGGGGAGATGGATCACGGGGTCTTCTTAAGTAGAGTTTTCTCCCCATATATAAATAAGGAGTAGTCTGCGTGGGCCTAATAGGAATCTAAATCAGACGTTAAGTAATAAATAATTATTATATAACCTGTAAAGACCAATATTGTAAGGTAAGAATGTGGATAGGGAGTCCAATAATAGAACAATAGGGTATATTATATAGACAGACGAATCCTTAAGGGAAAAAGGAGGAGTCTGCGTGCGAGGTAGGAAGGGTTTTCCCTAGGCACGTGCAGCGCACGTGCCTCACGGGCGAGTTACCCCTGGGTCGCCCCAGGGTCGCCCGTACCTTGCGGCTATATAACTATCTACTTAGGTTTCACCTAACAAATATCCGCTGCCCTTACTTAAGGAAATACTAGCCCATATAAGTAAGGCTAAAATTTTTATAAAGCTTAATATTTGCTAGGCCTTTTACCAAATTAGAATAGACCCTAGATCTAAGAATCTTACTATATTTTAGACCCGCTACGGATTATATAAATATAAAGTACTACCTTTTAGACTAACTAACGGACTAGCTATATACTAGCGGTACATAAATAACGTACTCTTTAACTACCTTAATAACTTCTGAACAGCCTACCTAGATAATATTATGCATTACTTTAAGAATAAACTAAAATATAAGGAATATATCTGTAAAGTTCTATAACGGCTTCGCGAAACTAGTCTCTAGGCTAATATTAGAAAGTTAAAATTTAGTATTAAACGCATTAAGTACTTAGGGTTTATTATTAGTATAAATAGAATTAAGGCAGACCTAAAAAACGGCTGTAATTTATTAATAGGAATCCTTAAGGACCGTAAAGGGGGTATAATTATTCCTTAGTTTCTGTAACTTCTACTAACGATTTATTAAGGACTATAGTAAGATTACTTAGCCTTTTAACCGCCTTACCAAAAAGAACTAACCTTTTTATTTTAATGCTGTATGTAAAAAGGCCTTTAACAAACTTAAAAAGCGACTAGTCTCTACTCCGCTACTAGTCCATTTCTACCTAAAACGGCCCTTAATATTAAAAACGGATGCTTTAAATGGTATAATAGCTACCGTCTATTTCTAGAAACAACTAGATAGAGAATAGCACCCTATTGCATACTATTTAAAACCCATAATAGATACTAAACTAAATTACTATATCCATAACAAAGAAATACTAGCTATTGTTTCTAGCCCTTAGCACTGGCGTATACAGCTAAAGGGGACCCCTAAACCTATTTAGGTAGTTTTAGATTATAAGGCTTTAGAATACTTTATAACAACTAAAGCCCTTATGGCCTAGCAGGCACACTAGGCGGATATTCTATCCTAGTTTAACTTTCTAATTATATATAAGCTAGACGCAACTAACTATACAGACGCCCTTATAAGGCGTAGATGGGACCTAGATAACTAGATAGCCGTAAAGATCTTATTATAAACCTAAGCGCTATTACAACTAAAGTACCTTAATCCCTAGATATGGGCAGAGCTAAATATAGACTCCTTAAACGCTAAAATATATCCTATTAACTCTATGGAACTTAACCTTATTAATAAACTGCTATAGGCAAACTGTACGGCCCCTTTTTTATAGGAGTACCGCAAAAAGATAAAGGACGCTATAAGCCCATAGTCCCTTAAAAACGGACTTCTTAAGTACCGCGAACGGCTAGCGGTAGTAAAGGAATATAACTTACAGAGTTGGATTATCGCTAAAGCATATACCCAAGTCTCTACAGTCTACCCTAGAAAGAATAAGATTTATAAAATTATTAATAACCATTACCACTAGCCCGGAATAGTTATAGATATTAACTATTACGTATGGAACTGTAACAGCTGTTATAGATCTATAATCCCCTAGGATAAACCCCTAGAACTATTAAAACCACTCCTAATACCAGAACGCCCCTAGCAATATATCTTTATAGATTTCTATAAGCTACCTATAGACTATAACCGATATAATATAGTTATAATTTTAGTTAACTACTTTGGCAAGCGTCCATTCTTAATTCCCTATTATAAAAATATTAACGCTAAGAAAGCGGCCCAACTATATATTTACTACGTCTACCAGATCTATAGACTACTAGATACTATTATATCTAACTACAGACCGCAGTTTATATCGGCCTTCTAAAACGAGTTTACCCAAATTCTAGGTATTAAGCTAAAGCTCTTTATAGCATACTACCCTTAGACAGACGGCCAAATAGAGATTATAAATTAATATTTGGACCAGAGACTTTAGCCTTTTATTAACTACTTCTAAGATAACTAGGCTAAACTGCTACCCCTAATTGACTATACCCAAGTAATTCTACCCTATAACTCTACTAGGTTTGCCCCTATTTAACTAGAAATAGGCTACTTACCCTATATAAGCTTTAACTGGGAAAGACTAAAAGGACCCTAGACTATATACGAAAAACTATTCTATAAGGAAGCCTAGTAGTATGCTAAGCGCTTAGAAGAAGCCTGGATGGTAGCCTATACAAATCTAGAAAAAGCCCAGAAATTAATGGAATAGTAAGTAAATAAGTATAGACGTAAGCCTAACTTTACTATAGGCGATATAGTGTGGTAGGGTACGGTGTCTCTCAGATAGGAAAGTCACGGTACTATCTATCTATCAGTCAGTCAGTCAGTCAGTCAGTCTGTCTGTCTCTCTGTCGGTAATAAAGAAAGAAAAGAATGTATTCCGGTAGGTTCGTGATTGTATGTAAGATAAGGAGGAAAGAAGGAGGAAAGCCGAAGCTCAATAAATACAGGAAAATGCCAAGACACTGAGCATGGGACATTTTACCCCACCACAATAGTTTAGGTTATAATAAAGAACTAGAAAATAGAACGGCCTAGCTAAAAGCTAGACTATTAGATAGTAGGACCATATAAGGTCCTTAAGAAGATAGGCAACTTATATAAAGTAAAGCCCCTAGGTTTAATTAAGGTCCACCCTATCTTCTCGCTAAATAAGCTATAAAAAGCTATAAACAACCTATTACCTAGATAAAAGAATAAACCGCCCCTGCTAATTTAAGTTAACGGCAATAATAAATAGGAAATTAAAGAGGTACTGGCCTATAAACTTATAAGGGGAACGTTAAAGTATCGTATTAGTTGGAAAGGATATAATCTAGACCCTACTTGGTACCCTATATAGGACTTTATAGGTAGTCCCCATAAGCTTTAAAAGTTCTATAACCGTTACCCTAATAAACCTTAACCGCTAAAGTACCTAGACGAGTAGATAGAATGTTAGTATAATAAAGACGATAAGCTACCGGAAGAGTATAAAGATAAGAATACCCTATAGGCGTAATATAGATATATAAAGCCTAAGGGCAGGCTTTTTTAAAGGAGGGGGTAATGTTATGGTACTGGCAGAATATGGTAGATTGCGGCTACGTGACTAGAGGATCTTATAAAACGTTAAGCAGCGCTGCTACTCTTCTCCTTTTCTTTTTTCTAGCTTTAGATCCTTATTTATAGACAATCCAATTATACAGGCTTGCGCGACCCTCTTGCCGTGCTCATGCCTCGATTAATTGAGTCGTCAATAAGTATAAGTATAATCGGGTTTATATACTATTCGTTATATGCTATTTTTACTACCCTTACCTTAAATACTTATATCTTTATAATTAATCGTCTAATTAACTAGCTATATATATTAATTAAAAGCCCTTCTAATACTTAGTCGATCTACTCTTATTTTTAATTATTATATCTAGCTAATACTCTATATTCCGGTTTAATATAAGTAAGCTCTCTTTTATAATTTAAGGCTATACTTTAATCTCTCTTCCCTATGCCTAATCCTCTCTTTAATTTACTTCTATGAATTTTTAATTAAAGTAAGATCTAGCAATTAAGGTAGCTATAAGAGGTACTTAATATTCTAGGTCTGTAAAAACCTCTTTATAATAGTTACCTTATACTAAAAGGTATTATTCTCTTATATTATAACCTCTAGCCTATACTTATATACTATTCGCTAGTAGAATATAATATAATACTTCTTTAAGACCTTAATATACCGCTTCGCTTTTGTTATTCCTCTCTTTAAAATAATAACAAGTAGTCTTATATCTTCTCTATAAAAATAACTCTAAACTCTAAACTCTAACCTTTATCCTCCTACTCTTAAAAGTAGGTTTTAAATTATTCTTTAGGAACTCTTCATTCGCCCTATATATAATATAGAAGATGTTATTATTTCCCCTTATATAAAAAGTAGCCTTATTTAACTAGTATATTATATTTTAGTTTCTCTTCCTTCTCTTCTTAACCCTCGTTTATATTAATTATCTCTTTCTATTCTCTCTCTAGAGCTAAGGTTTCTGTAACCGACTATGGTACCCTACCAAACCACCACTGACTCGCCTGCATATTGACTCGCTCACCGACACGCTCACCGACTTACTTACTGACTCGCTTACCGACTTAGTCAATTTCCCCTTTGTTACCTACACCTTTTATATATATATTCTGCCTGATTTCCATAGATTTAGAATCAAATCGCTTATGCAATTCCCATACACTGCAAAAGCTTACAGTTTCTTATATAAGACTCGCTTTAACTTACTATACTCTTAAGATCTTCTAGATAGTATTTTAGCTAAGTCTAACACCCGATTTAGAAGGGGTAACTAGGAGCTTAAGGGACTCTCTTAAATTAGCTACTACGTAGCGTATAAGGGCCCCTTCTTAATAACCGTTAGTTCTAGTATAGTATATGGCCCTAGACTTAGTCTTAAAATCGAGTAATACTTGTTTTTTAAGCCAATTAATTAAGGAACTAATAGTAGGGCAAGGCTTATTAAAGTACTTCGTAATTATAGTAATATTATATTCGTACTTATACCTCTCCTAAATACGTATTCTACACTCTAGTAAGAGCTCCATATGAGTTATTTTATATATACGACTTATAGTAAGCTAAGGAGTAATTTTAATTAAAGGAAAAGTAAGTATATATAAGCTAAAGTAGTGTTAGGGAGGTTAAATGCCCTCATTAATAAGTAAAAATTACGTGACAAATAGTACACGGAACTAATTATACTTCCTATAATCCTCTCTTATAATATAAATATATCTTTTTTATCTTAAAGTAATTATTATTTACTTTAAGCTTTCTGTAAATTTAAACTTCTTATTTATTAAATATAAGATTAATATTATTAGTAATGTTATTAGGGTCTAATATCTTAATAAACTACTTTTTTAAGCGAGAGGTCTAAGAGTAATTAAAAATAGGAATATCTTAGACTTTCTTATAATCTATAACTTAAGGGATATTAAGAGTTTTAATAGATAATAAGAATCTATTTTAGCTTATAAGCTTAATATTATAGGAGGTTTAAGTTATAGAGTAGTCTTATAAGTTATTATAAGTAGCTATTTACTAAAGTATTTACTTAATATTATTAGGAGTAACCTTAGTCTACTAGGCCTTAATATATTATTTAACTTATACCTCTTAAAGGACTATGATATTAGCTTATAATTTGAGGTTATTATTGTCTATATCGTGTTAATATACTTATAACGGTGGAAAATCTTATTCTTTTTTACTAAGCTTAATAGAAAGATGAGCTACCTATTTACTAGCTCTCTTACTATAAGATTACGCTTGGTTTTTAAGTTAAAAATCAAGATCTTAACTTATATCTTTATATAAATTATTTTTATTATATTTCTCTATATAAAAAGATGTTATAAATTATTACGATTAAGCCTTACTCTTAGGATTACTTCCAGTATACGTATTTGTAATTATATTATATATAAATTATTTTAATTAATAATATTATTAGTTATATTTACATTTATTTACTTTATAACTCTATTTATTAATTAAAATATTATTAATGCCTTTTTAGGCGGAGGAGAAAGAGCTTAAAATAATATAATAACTTTATAAAAGGAGTCTTATAAAGGAGGCACTTATAAGAATACTATTTATTAAGAATTCTAAGCTAAGGAGAAAAGAAGAAGAAAGCTTCTCTTATAATATAACTAAATTATATAGCAAGCAGCTAAGTAAGAGTGTTTCCTAATTAGGAGTGAGGTATAAAGGAGGATAATTTATATAATATTTAGCCAGAACTATTATAATACATTATATAATTATAAATTTACTATCCCTACTCCCAACTATTACCAATAGACATTAAGCATAGGGTACTTACTATATTTAGAACCTCTCTAATATACGTTAGGTATATTATACACTATTTAAAAATAGATATAAGGGTTTTAGTCTAAATGTAACTGTTTTATCCCCCAGCGTCTAGTTTCTTCTATACTTAGACAGTATAGTAGCGGGTTTGGTTAGCGGCAAGATACGCCCTACTAGGCTAAGTATAGCTAGTATTAACCCCAATTTTTAGCTTAATTACTAGGTAATTTTTAAAAACGCCCAACTCTAATTAATAGATTATTGGTAATAACGACCGCACTGTTAGGCAATAATATATATTTAATAAGAAAGGAAGTACCGGGCTTAGGCAATCGTAGATAAAGTAAAGTACTAAGTATTTTAGTATGCAAAATACTTGTCGTATTCTCAGCAAAGGCGGTTTGTGTTTAATTTAGAATATAATTTAGTTAGGTTATGTAGGGATTATGGAGTGTTAAGAGTCTAAAGCTTAGAGAGTGTAGCTAAAAGCTTTAAGAGTGTTTATATACACCATGTTACAAAATCTTACACTTAATAAACTTTAGCCCTATACGCGCACACCTAATAAGCATTTAATACAAAATTCTTTAAAATTATCGCGATTAATGTATTAAAGCTACATATCGTTATATAATATTACAACTGTATCCCATCTTTGGTATATTTAAGATCGTGCAAATCTTATTATTAGAAATGGCCAATAATACGCAACCATTCTAAAGTTCATAGAGATATATCTAGGATATAATCTAGGCACCCTTACGTAAGTAGTTCTTCTATACTACTGCTAATAGAAAAAACTTAATTTTTAATTAAAGACTTAGAATAATTATAGGAGGACTTTTTCTATAAAGTATAATAGGTATAGAAGGAACGCATATATATAAACATTGAAGATGGTAATTAGGATATATCCGGCTTATATTAGGAGTATTACAAAGATATATAATCCCAAATGCCTACGCTACAGCGATCTACTAATACCTCTTCTTTAACGCTAGTAGTAAGTAGAATTTTGTAATATAAGCTATATATAATATATAAATTAATTATTTCCACAATATAGCTAGGCTTAATAGTAATTATATAAACTAAATCGCTTATAGTAGAAAGACTTATATTTAGTTAAGAGATACTAGAATATTTTTTATCCTCTAAGCACGGGGTTAGATATATTATAGATTTATCTAGCCTATAGCTAAATGGTAAGAATATTACTAAGATGTACGAAAATGTAAGAGACTATATCCTAGATAGATCCTATATATAACTAGGTTCTAATATAGATAGATATAATACTCGTGCATATTAAAGAACAAAATAAGTATAATATGCCCTCTCCTTGGCCTCTGAAAGTGCTTTAGAAGACAGATACCCTATTTAGGCGTGTTTTATTACAAATATTTAAACCCTTAACTACAAAACTTTTACCATAAGTAAATTACGGTAAAGGACTGGGAAAGAATATATAAATTTTAAGAAAAAGTATAATATATCTATAATATTATATAACTATATCTAAGTTATAATATAGACGTTATAAACTCTTATATATTTCCTTAGTAATTTAATGGAATTAAATTAAGATAATATTAAACGAAGAGTCACAAACACATAAGATATTTATTTATCTTATTTATTCTTATTAATATAAATATAGGCTTTATAATAGTATTTATTATATATTTTAGTACTAGATTGCCTATATAGAACAGAGTACTAATTATAAGCCATATCTTTATATTATAAAGTATATAGTTAATATCTAATAGATCCTAAATATATTACTATTATAACTAAGCTATAACTAGTTACTTATAGATAGACCTATGGTAAGCATATACTATACTAAGGGAAGTTAAATATAGGGTTATAAAAAACACTACTAAAATTTAAGCCTGGCCTTAAGCCTAAGCCTGATTCTGCCTATAACCTTAGACAGATCTTTAACCTCTTAGAGCCCTAATAACCTAAGTAGTCTTATAGCGAGAAACTTATAACTTCTCTTTAGTAGAAGCTGTAGCTCTAACTCGTTCTCTAAGGTATTATCTTAAATTAACTTAACGACACGGGCTTGCAAGGCTAGATTTAAAGAATAACGGTAATAATAGGCTAGACTAATACTAGTTCTGCCGTTAAACTTATCCCAGATAATAAAGGCGCTGCTACTCTAAGCACCCATATATAGAAAGGCGAAGTCTAAATAGCCTCCAATTAATCCTCCTTAAATTCTAATATCGCTTATTAGTTGCTTTTAAGTTAAGAAAAGATGTAAATAAGGTAAAGAGCGGCAGGCTATCTTGGCATTTTTAGAGACGCCGAGCGGGTAGTATAAAACCGTAATACTTTATTCGGTTTATCTTTAGAGCAAAGTGCGAGCGGAATATCCATAAAAAGAGTCTTTCTACCTAGACCTTCCCCAAGACTAATTTAGAACCAATATTATATAGGGATATCCTATATTATAAAGTATTATAATAGTATACTTATTTAAGGCAGCATAAGATGTATAGAAGTATTCTTTAATCCGCCTATTAGCTAGAACTACCCTTAATAAATTAGGTAAGATTTCCTGGAGCATAATAATTAAAGAAGGTAGCGGTTTCCGAAAATCTTTCTTAAATAGACAATTCCTATAGCTATACGTTCTAGCTATAATAAAGCTTAAGAATTAAAATTCTATAATACAATCCTTAGTATATAATTTTAATCCTACGGTTCTCTACTTTAATAGTTATAGGGACGCTAAACATAAGTAGTTAGCGAGTAGTGGTAAGGTATAATAGCTTAAGGTATTAGTTTTATAAAACGTAATCGCAGTAGGGAGCTTAAAAGGCATTAAATTGGCCTGGCAGAACGTCTATTAAAATAAAATCTATAAGCAGGACGATCTTTAAAAGAAAACTCTAGAAGTATTACTATTAGCTTATAATTAATAAAAAGGTAATAACGTAGAGACCTTTAAAACCTATTAACTAATATATAACTTAAAGCGGGAGCATTTTAACTCTATCTATTTTTCTATAAATATTCGGTAAGCATTTAACTTAAGCGTTAAATAGATGGAGGTTAGGTTATAAGTTAGGTCTTCGGCGGAGAGGAGCCCAAGGATATTACTAAATATTACCAGCTAACTCTTCTATATAAATAAGCAGGATCCGCGCGCGCTATAATATAATTAGTAGTAGTAGGAAAAAACGGTATAATAAGAGGGAAGGAAAGTATTTTATTTTAATATATTATAGGTAGCACCTTTATCTAGGCATATTTTTAGCTTAAATTCTATTTTTAGTTTAGTGTTTTAGTAACTTTAAGCCTAGCAAATTATACCTAGTAGCCGTACTTAAAGTATTTCCGTAATATTAAGCCCTATATATAATTACTAAGTCTTAATTTTACCAGTAATAGTCTATACTAAGTCTAAAGCGTATAGGTGGCGAGTAGAGGTAGGTTAAACATTTTCTTAAGGCAGGATACGTAGAAATACTCGCGTTGCTAAGTACCGAGTATAATCTAATATTTAACCTTAATCTTAATCCCCAATTTTCCTATTTCCTCTTAAAGAAACTATAGTCGGCTTAGTATTATGCTTATACTATATACCTAGGTGGAGTTGGCTATAATAGAAGTGTTAATGCGGGCTTACTCTTAAGTTAACATTATAAGCGTAACCCATTCTCTATAATCCTTTTTTTTAGGTATTATCTACAAATACCGCTTTTGTTTAGTAGCGACATCCGCTATTATCCTTAAAATGTTCTCTCTTTCTCTAATAGCGCCTATAGATAGCGAAGAAGGTTAATAGAGCTGGCTTATTCTCCTTAATTATATATATTTTAGGAAGCTAAGCTCTAATCTGCTTCTAAAATATCCTTCCTAATTATATAGCTTAATTTTTTTTCTAATTTTTTTTTAGCTTAGTTAGGTTAGTTCTAGCCGGTTTATATACGCGTTTATAGATAGCTAATTATCTTAGAATAGTTTCTAAGCGTTAGAGCACCATTTCTGGCTTAGTTTTCCGTGATTTTCTATTTAGTAAAGCATAGTATATATAACGCTATTATGGATAAAGAATCTGGTCTTAGTAAGGTAAAGACTAATATAGTATATTTATAGAGCCATAACTTACAACCGTTATTTTCCTAACTTATTAAAAGTATAAAAATACATCCAATTTAAATTTATTGTGACTTTGCTTGCCGTCTAGCCTTTACCCCCTTTTTTATACTATTCTACCCTTTCCTTATCCAATAACTATCTGCTATAATTAATATATTACGCCATTTTAACCTTAACCGTTTATTAGACTTATTAGTTAACAATTTTATTATCTTACGCTTATGCCTAACTACTATTTCTGCCTTAGAACTTTACTTAGATACTCCTTTAGCTTTTTACATCTGCTTAAATCTTTATATACTTTTCTAGAAACACTAGCTAGAACTAGTAGTTAGGCCTTAACTAAAGAAGAGCTTTATTATCTAAATCTATTACGGGCTAGTATTTTCGCCCTAGAAATTTACTTAGATATTCCTTCTGCCTTCCGCATCCGCTTAGCTATCCGCGCACTTCTCTAGGAAACACTAGCTATAACTAGTGGCTAAATATTAGCTAGAGGACTTAATTTTTTTAGGCGCATTATGCGCTCTAGTTAACGGTCGTTTAAAGGTCACAAGCTTAAGAGTAGCGTTAGTGTGCCGTTGGCGTTTAGGCTTGCCCTTTAGTTTAGATATCCTTAAGGGATCCACCAGACTAAGTAAGGGCCGCTTATTACTATAAGTAGTACCTAGGGAGAAAGCAAGTTGCTAGTTTATAGCAGACTAGTCTATAGATATATTAGGCTAAGCTTAGGAAGAAGAGTTAGAAGACCGCGTTTAGGAGTAGTCTAAAGTTTAAAAAGAGTTCTATTAATAGGGAGAAGAGGTGCCTAAAAGAGGTAGTAACTTTAGAAATTGCCAGATAAACGGGTTAAGGACACTCTGGTTAGTAAGACCCCTTAACTAACGTAGGCTCTTTAGTATATTTATAAGTATCTTCTTTTATATATTATATTAATAAATAAATAAATATTTTTAATAAAAAAAGTTTAAGAAATGTCTTTATAGTACTAACGTAGGTGATAGGGTTATGACGGTCGGCTACTACCACCTTCCTCCTTAGGCTTACGGTTTGGAACATTAAAATACTACCCCAAAGCTCCGTGCAGAGCTCCGTGCACATCTCCCCCTAAGCTTCATTTGTTACGGACGCTTTAAGTACAATATTACAGCTACTTAGAGAAGAGTTAGAGGAAGCTAGTTGGTTAATATAGGCACGGTCTAGGATGGATCCAGTGGAACCATGTGACGAGGAATAGCAGCCAAGGTCACATAATATAATCTATATAATCTATATAATCTGTATAATCTATAGGACAGAGCAGACAGAGCAGACAGAGCAAACGGAGCGAAGGGATTTCTTAGGCGTAAGGTTGTGTATTTAAAGGACCACAGTCCCTACCCAGATAGTTCTCTCTTCGTAGTAAATCTTAGAATACAATTAGAGTTAATCTGTTAGGCAACTACTCCACCAGTTATTATTATGTTGTTGTTTTGTTCTTACCTATATACCCAGCCTAATAATAGAACCCACCGTAGTTCCTACTACAAGGTTCCGTTACATATTCACTACCAAGGTTACGGTATTAAACAAGATTAAATAATATGCCACCAAGAGTAGTACCAGTTACGACGGCATTAGCAATAGCCACAACCTCAGGGCCAGGAGATACTAGTATAAACAATAGGAATTCTTAAGTAGTTACAAAAGGTTAGTTATAGGAAATAGTTAATTACTTATAAGACAATAATAGGATACTTAAAGAACGCATTAATGGAATTAGAGTAGTAAAGATCAAGTTACCTTCAATTAAACGATTCTTAGGAGAGAAGTTGAAGCTTAAAGGATTTCTTACGCAAATGCACTTTAAGGTAGTATAGGAAGGAGCGAAGTTAGCAATATCGTTAGATTAAATAGCCTATGCAGGATTATTCCTAATGGGGAGGGCACTTAAGTGGTTTAAGCTATATTTTATGGAAATATAGGCCAATGGCATAACAACTACTAACCAGAACGTATGGTATATATTCGCCAGTTAGAACGGGTTTGTAGAGTAATTAACGCAGATATTTAGAGACCTAGAGGCCATAACCATAGCGGAATAAAAGCTTCAGAACTTAGTATAACGCACTTTAGTAATTAAGTATACAACACAGTTTTAAACACTAGCTATATAGGTTAAGTGGAATGACAGGGCGCTAATAGCACAGTATAAATAGGGACTTAAGGCTAAAGTCCAAAACGCAATTATCCTAATAGAAGATGCGGATACTCTAAGAGAGTTAATAGATTAGTTAATAAAGATTAATAACAGAATCTATTAAAGGGAACAAGCTAAAAGAGGGCAAGACAGAGTTCCACAG
>Ga0307507_10008529_pt1 | contig 14119 bp, 17 predicted proteins | sample 7_EM_MG_FD_207223 | JGI IMG/M metagenome (GOLD analysis project Ga0307507, IMG submission 207223) | Populus trichocarpa ectomycorrhiza microbial communities from riparian zone in the Pacific Northwest, United States - 7_EM | ecosystem: Host-associated > Plants > Roots > Unclassified | place... | reverse complement strand
TTTTAACTTATAAAATTATATGATGTTAACAACCTTGCTTGGATCGGTAATGTCAGCAGCACATCATCACGGAAAGAAGACGGCACCATGGTGTCAATATACCCCCATGTTTCCAATGTCAATTAAGCAAATTATTGCAGTGTGGATATATACGAATGTTAATTAATTTTCAATGAACTCGACAATAAAAAAAATCTATATTATTAAGTTATCAGGTCAACTAGAGAGCTAACAAGTCAATCCAGATAAATCATTTCATTATAATTTCATTATTTTGTTTTTTCATTTTAAAAAAATCTTTATATTAACTCGGTAATTCATGTTTATACTAGATTTAGTTGAGTTAACAAGATCACAGATAATTAAATTAATACAGTAGAGTCAATTAGATTTTATTAAATTAATATTGTTTATAACTCAAGTAAAAATCCATTCCAAGTTTGACTACGAGTTATGAGTTATAAATTTCGTATTTTACAACTATACTGGACATGCTAAGGATTTGAAGTTTCTAATATTCCTCTAACTCACCACCAAATGACAGTCACACATTGTAAGTCAAAATTGGTTGTTTATTTGAAGAAATAACAATTACTTGTAGACTAAGGTTTGATTTTATAGCCAAGCCATTTTCTCACGTCTGGCTTTGCACGCGAAGACAAAATACATCTCTTTAATAAAGGTAAATGCAAGCCTTCCATATTAAAACAAACAAGACGATTCATGATATTAAGGTTTAGGATTAGCCCTCGTGCTTATAAGGGAGCACGTCCTTCAGGTTTTGACTAAAGATTCTGAAAATAAAATCATCGTTTTACAGGTTTTTCTTTGGTTAATTAGATTTCAATGGTCGACAAGCCACAGATTTAAGGGGTTAAATCACTATGCGAAAGTTGAGGAGTGACCAAAAGGGACAAAATCCCAATTCTGAGAGGCAAGAGGTGTGGATAAAGTTGACAAGGATTGGTAAGACATGAGAACCTCTTCTGAAAATTAATACCATTTTGTACCTTTCTTGACTGTTCGGGGCATTACCTAAACATGTAAGACGTTCAACACAAGCAAAGGTCTTGGCGCAGTCCCACCAGCAACATCTCAATGTTGACAGACATAAACAGAATAAAGAATGCTATTGTTGAGTTGCTTCTCCTCCCCAAATAATAAACAAGTGATCAACATGGATGAATGGAACCAACCATTCAAAACAAGCATAGATTGAACTTCATTCGATTCATTGGCTTTGGCAGAGAACTAATACCATTAATCCATTCAACACTACTTGATAACAACTGAAAGATTCGAGGATCGCAACCATCAAAAGTGAAACAAGAGAAGCAAATATCAAAAAACATTTTATCGGCGAATTATTATACATTAAAGATAACAAACATTCATATACTAACTGAACAAATTTATAGCACTCTTAGTGGCTACCAAAATTTCATCATCTAGTTGCATTAGGCATACTGTTTCCTAATATGGCAAGTGTCCTTTCCTTTTGGGAGCAAAAATACTATCGTGTTAAAAAGTTAGAACACAAACTTTTCTTCCTCTGCACCAATTGGGAGCACTCTTTCATCTCTCCAAGAGCAGTGGCAGTTGAATCACTTATGCCCAGCAAATACCTTTCCTTTTGGGAGCAAAAATACTATCGTGTTAAAAAGTTAGAACACAAACTTTTCTTCCTCTGCCCCAACTGGGGGCACTCTATCTTTCATCTCTCCAAGAGCAGTGGCAGTTGAATCACTTATGCCCAGCAAATACTGCAGTCGTGACAGTTTTTCTGGTGCTGGGTTATTTTTCATGTGGATGGTGTACAAATCAGCTAACTCCTCTGGCACCTCCCATGTCAATGGCTCAGAAGGCACAGCTTTATCACAAGCCAGCAGGTCATTAAGAGTAGAAACCTACAAAAGCGGTTAAAAAGGACCTCAGACTAAATATTTCCCTCTTGCATGAAAGATGTATTTTTAAATAGAAGATTAAAAAATACATACCACTCCTTGTTGATTTCTCTGCCTCAGTAGTGCCACAGCCTGAACCAGTGAGTTTGACAGTCTACTTCGTGCAAGCTCATGGACAACCCCCTTAGCCTTCTCTGCATTAATGTTAAGATCTTCTGGGATTTTCTCATAGACTTCCTCCTCGTCAAACTCCCCAGTGCCTGATGAGAAAATTTCATCTACAGTTTTCTTGTACAGGTTTTCTCGCAAGTTTTCAGATATCATGCTGTTGAAGTCAATACTTGCTTCCTTGAGCTCTCTTATCTGCTTCATATTAAGCCTCCCTCGATTGATAGCAGTTTCAAGAGCAGCTGCCATTTTTGTAGTTGTGATGTTCTTTATCACCTTCTGTGCATACTCGGGTGGCAAGCCAACTTGCTTCTGCAGGTCATTGAGCTGCTCAATCCTGGCTTTTGTCAATTGTCCATCAGCTAAAATTACCTCGGCTTGTTTCCTAAAAGTCTGCTCAGCTAGGCTCCTGTGGACTTCCACAATTTCCATCACAGTCAAACCCAAAATTCCACCAAGCTGATTCAGCAAGAGGTACTCTGAATCATCCTTTTTTGTGGTGATTTGAGCACCAAATGGAATTCTGGTAACTTCCCCAGTTAGGCAGTAAAGTAGATATGTCTTGTAAAGGTCAGTCCTATCTCTTTCAGGAAGGTCATCTTTAAGGTTTATCTCTGTCTGGCCAGGCTTACCCATCTTTGCAGCAACCTCCTCACCAGGTCTTATTTTCTTAAGTGTCTCAAGGGACTCCCATTCCTCATCATCATCCCATTCCTCATCCTCTTCAACTTTATTTTCTTCCACCTTACTAGGTTCTTCTGGTGGAGCATCAGAAGATTCCCCTTTTATGTCAGCCACCAGTTCAGTCACCACCAAGGAATTGAAGGCAATCAATTTCCTTAGTTCTTTAGCACCCTCGGTGCGGTTTTCCGCCATCCGTGCTCGCTTTATGTAGTTTAAGAAAATCCTTCGGACCTTCAACAAGAAAGAGTTTTTGAGCAGAAGGAAACATGTCTAATTTGAAAATTATGTTTGATCTAAACCATAGGTGCCAGGTAGTAGAAGTGTACACTCACCGCCTTGCCAGCGATAGGCATGGCAGCCTCCCGTGTTAAGCGCAAGCCGTGAGCAGCCTTTCTTACAGCCTTCTTAACATCAGCATCATAGCCATCGACCCCTGAAGCAATTGCATCTTTAACCACCTGAAAAACAATGCCATGCATCAGCCATAAATTGATTAAGTTGAGCAGCAATTCAGCAATCAGCATCATGCAACTTAAATCCTATAGCAGATAGGTAATATAATATATCTTCATTTCAGTTAAGATAGGAAATTCTACTCATATCCAAAATATTTATGATCATGAAGCTAGAGGAGACGCCCTACCAGCAGGCAGCCAGTAGGGGTAGATCCTTGCCCTTAATGAGTTAGCAAGTAATAGAAAAGTTAGAGAATAATCCATGCCAAGTAATAAGGCCCTCAGTAGATTCCATACGTCCCCATTACATTAGTATAGACACTTCCAAGTCCTTGTCAACCCACAAAATATAAGATACAGTTTGCAAGAGCCTGAACACAGTTCCCTTGAACACAGATTAAATGCATGTATAATGTTCAAAACAGACCCATCCCATGATATAAACGTCTCCAAGTTCCCATTGACCACTTTAATCCTAAATGCAACTAGAAACCACCTAAACAAAGATGGAGGGGCATTACTGGGAAGAGGAACCAAATGAACCATTGAGATAGACTTGAGGAAAATTGCCATATCATTGCCAGAGATCTTATATAGAAAATGATTACCTTTTCAAATAAACTGCCACAGATATCAGAATGGGCTGCATCAATAATTTGCTGAGAAATACAGAGCATGACTCTCAAACGGGTCAATGCTTTAACATCCTCGTCACTCAACTCTCCATCAGCTGCACATTGCTGAAGCTTTTCCCGGTAAATTTCTGGATGTAAAGGGAGGCATTAGTTCCACTATGCACGAAAAAAAAAATCTTCAAGATAATTGAACAAAGGTCTCAAGATGAGATTTAAAACATATATATGGTACTAGACAATATTTATTACCTTCATGAATCTCAGTGGCTTTCAGTGGATCAAAGTGCAACTCCTCACAAAGATTTTGTAGGAAGGCTGCTTTGCTATCGGCATATTCTAAATCACCACTTGAAACAGCCTGTGCAAGTCGTTTACGATATGCCTTTGAAGTAACATCAAGCCTAATTGATTCTCCCTCCCTCTTACCTAAACCAAATATATTCTTCAATTGATTTAAAGCAGCAAGCTACAAAAAAGAAAGTAATAAGGAGATTATGACCTAAACAAATATACAGAGCAACCTGATGAAAAGGTAGATATCAAGCATCAATAACACAAATTTATATACACACATCAATAAAGTGCAATGCATGATGCATCACCTTATGTTCTTCCATGCGACCACCATATAACGCATCTGTTATATAAGCCCTGTAAAGGAGCTTCAAGTCATCTATCTTTCTCTCACTACTGTACTCACCACCTAAGGAACAAAAGCTTTAGAGCCAGCTAAAAAATGAGCTGTCAAAAACTTAAATTGAGAAAACCTTAAAAGCAAGAGCTCCTTAGGATCCAGACCTAGTACAGAAACTGGACCAACTCCGCAGGCAAACGAAGCTGCATCTGTATGGTTCTTTAATGAAATAAGCTTATTGTTGAATGCCAATATCTTATCAAGCTCTTCCACAACTTTCACAACATCCTGGCTGTAAAACCTAATTTAATTAGATGGTGCAAATGATATAACTGCAAGTATGGATGATATTGTTGACCAAAAGTTCTAAAAAGAAAGGAATTCTTTGACATATCAAATATCCAGTCTATTTTTTAAATTCAATAATTAAAAGTGTCAGTAAGACATTCAGAAGCTGTAATTTGAGCCATGTTGTAAGGATCATACACTGTTCTCGTCCTTGATTTTAATCTATCAAGAGCTGCTGAAATATTTTCCTCAATCAGTTTTCTTGTATGCTGCCTAAACAAGTCCTCTGCAAGCTGTCAGAAACAGAACATGCCACATAAAGAACAAATTAAGAACCAAAACACAAAAGGACCATCAATGAGAAGTTGACAAGGAACCTTGTCAGAAAGTTGATAAGAAATCTGCGCTTGTCTGAGGTTAACAAGCTGCTCCACATCAATATCTATTTGGGGAAAGAAACGAACATGTGTTAAAAAAGGTGAAACAAAGCAAAAAGAATTTTCAACTCATTCTCAATACTTGCTATTAGTATAATGATCAATCTAAGCATGTCTTTTTAAATAAAGCTAATGAAGAAGATTATATACAAAGTTATAAACTATTCATGCCTAAGCACTTCAACCCCACATCCACAGCACACACCCCTGACAGAGTTCTAAGCAGAATTCTAAAAGAAGAGAAACATCAATCGCTCTGAAATCATAACTAGAGTATTGAATAGTATTGACTAACTAATCAAGTAGATTAGTTGTTACTGATAACCAATGATTAAGGATATCACTGATTACAGTGCAAGAACATGGCACACCTCTGTTATAGATGAAAGTTAAATTGCGGAACACAATCTAGCTATAGATTTAAGTTGACAATAGCTGAAACAGCTTGATGTTCACAAATCACAATACAAAATAAAGTAACATTAAAGACCTTAATTTATGTTAAATTTACCTTTGCCAACTGATTTTAGCTTTGAAGTATATAACCTCTGGGCATTATCACGGATAGCAATTTCAACCTAACAGATTAGAATAATAACAAGAATTAAAAGGCTGAGACAAACAAGATGATATCAATAAACTGGGAAGAATGAAAACCAAAAGGTATGCATTTTGAAGTTCAATGCACGTTGAATTTTGACTATGTAAAAAAGGAGAGAAAACATGTCACTGGTGACAAGACACTGTTCACTACAGAAAACAAGTTCACATAGGCTAGAATAGAAACAGTTGATAAATAACTACCTGGGAATCAGTGACCTTGAAAACACGCTTCCAAGGTAAAAGAAATGACGATGCTTCTCCAAAAACAAGAGTTGAAACATAGATCAATTTCTGAAATGCCTGCGCTGGAGAATCAGTAATAATGGTCAAGCTCCATATCTTCATTCAAAATTTTCACACACCAATGTCTCCAGATTCAGAAACTATCAAAACTACAAATGACCTACCCGACGTTGCTCTACATCACCATCAGGATCTCCAGTTTCGAGCCTTTGCCTGAAAATCCGCCTCCCAAGCTGCAATCAGTACACAAAATAGCAGCTTAGGGGAACATTTCTCAAATTCACATCACATATAACCATAAGCATGCCCATTCTTCACGTGCATAAATCTAGCTCATATAATATAAAAATACCTCCACATGCATGCTAGCTGCATCTGGGTCATCCATGCCCAAAGCATTTTTGAAGTTGATGATTGTGTCAACTTCATTCCCTCTAAGCTCTTCACCCCCAGGAGGAAGGACAGAAGACACAAACCTAAACCAAGGTAAAATAACCAAAATCTTAACAAAGGATCAAAATAAGATCCAAAAGCAAACTCTTCAACGAACTACAAAAAGCACACTCAACACCAATTCCAGCTTACTGGCAGTATAAATCACAAAGCTCTGCATTAAATGCCTCATCTTGCTTGCTCACACCATACCTGCAAAATTCAACATTCACAAAGAAATTTCAAAAACTAACAAGAGTAAGCTAAACACACTAACAACTTAAGTAACTAAGCACCAAATTAAGTAAAAAAACACCAATTCCATCAAAAAGAAAAACCCTTTATACTCTCCAGAAAAATAGTTCCTATTGCAATTCACCAAAAAATTCACACTCTGCACACATGATCCTAACTATAACCAGCATACATAAAACACACCAAAACATTAACCAACAAAAATCCAAACGCTAACTCAAAAGCACCAACTTTTTTGCCAGTGAAGCAATAAAAATACAAACTTTAACAATTAAACCAGAATAAAATTAAAGTAACTGACTTTTTAGCAATGCCTTCAATCTCCTCTTTACTGACTTTAGTAGGGTCATCAAACCCAGAAACATAATTATGCAAATTTATGGCGGCAATCTCGGGAACAGCCGAATTCAACGAAAAAACCACAGCCCCAACAGCTGCTCCAGCCACAGCACCACCACCAAGAGCCAAATTCCGAGAGCCACCACCGAACTTAGTCCCTAAACCATACCCAGCAGCTAAAGCACCAGCTAGAATTAGCGCCGAGCTCGCCAGTCTTAGCGTTGGCGAGAGATTACTTACTATAGATTGAGCTCCTGATAGCTCTCTCTTTCCTCCAAAAAGATCATCGGGTTTCGATTCTAAGGTGATGGCGGAAGGGTATTCTGCGGCGGAGCTGCGGGGGTAGGAGACGCGGAAACGGTGGCGTTTAGGGAGGGTTAGAGAGGAAGGAGTGAGTTTGAAAGGAAGAGGGGAGAGGAAAGAAGTGGAAGGAGAGGAAGTGAGGAGAGAAGGGCTCATTCGGTGGTGTTAACGGAGTCGTTTTTGGAGATTGAGAAGGTGGGTGGGAGGCTTATAGGGTTTAACGAAAAGGGGAGAGGGAAGATGAAGAGGAGGATGGAGGGGGAGGAGGGAGGGTGGAAACAAGAAGATAGAGCGAAGCTTTTAACTTTTCTTCACATTTGCATATTGTTATTTCAAATTATCTTGAAATTTACCGTACTTTTTAAATTGGAATGAAATATAAAATTTCTAATATTTGGTTTTTTAAATAATTTAAAGAATGACGTCATAAACATAAATGATAGTAAAAACGATAAAGGAAAAAAATGTTTACCAAGTTTTATATTCTCTTGATTTTTTTAAAGTTTCAGTAAATTATTAAGCAGTGTTACACCTCGAGTCTATATATTTTTATATAAAAACAATATCATCATATTTTAAATAAATAATTGTATTAAATAATTTAGGTTATGGTCTCAAATAAATTTAATAAATTAATTTTATTTTAATTAGATAATAAAAAATTATCAATAATAATATGTAGGCAAGATTTTTTTGAAAAATAAAATCAAAATAACTTGAAAAAAGAACTTTTAAAGGTATATAATTAAATGAAAAAAAGAAAAAAGAAAAACCATATAAATATGTAATATTTTTAATAAAAATAAAATTTGACATACAAAAATTTATGTCAAATTTAAGAGCTTTTATAAAAAAAATAAAATCGTAGCCTCACATCATATATTATCTTTCTTTACTAAAAATACAAATTTTATTTAACAATTATCCAAATTTTCTAATATTTTAAACCGATTAAATCAATTAAATCATATTATTATAATTTTTATAAAATTTAATTTTAAATTTAAATTAGGTATGAAGTTAGGTTAAAAGATTTTTTTCTTATAATTTTTTTCATTCTTATCCTTATATTTTTTTAAATAATTAACTAAATTATTTTTAAATTAATTAAATTATATCAAAATAACTTTCATATATAATTTGAGTTTAAACTAAAATTAAATAAAAGTCAGCTCACGAAGTTTTAGGATTGCCTGCTGGACCTTGTGTAATAATAATACCAAGTTACCAACTAATTTTCTATGGCTTGAATATTTTCTAGCTAAAAAAAGAAACTTGGGCCTGTTCCTGGTTATGGGCCTGGGTCTAAAGTTAGGTTTGGATTTTTATCTAGCTTAAAAAGAGACATTTCTTATCAGCTGCGTGTCTTTCTTCATCAATGGCAATCTCTTCTCTCCGTTTCCCGCTCTCTCCATGGCTGCTCCTCAAAACCCCAAAGCTAAAACCCTCCTTCAGATTTTCATTTCCAATCCTACCCTCTTCAAGACACACTCAATTACTACTCCTATGCTCTTACTCTCAATCTCCACCGTCCATTTCTCCTCCCTTAACGGACTCAAACTCAAATCAGTCCCTCCATTCAAAATGGGAATCTATTAGAAAGAAAAAGGTTGCTTTGCGGGTTGGCTATGTGGGTACTGATTATAGAGGTCTATTTCCAGAAACCATTTTCAGCTTTTTAGTTATTTTCTTAATTTTTCTAGCTTTTTACTGTTTTTTTATGTGTATATTTTGTTTCTTTAAAGATTGTTTTTTGAATTTCAGGTCTTCAAAAGCAACATGACCAGCATTCATTATTGAGTAAGTTCTTGAGTCTGAGTTAAAATTTTGATTTTGAGTCGTAATTGTGAATTGTGAAAGAGTTATCTGTAATGGGTTGGTGTTATATGTGAATATATTGATTATGCTGTGTAATTTAATTGGTTTAGATGAAATATTTATGGGGTCTTAATATAGGCATTTTTTTTGGGTGTTTTGGAATGTGTAGCTATTGAAGGAGAATTGGAACGTGCTATATATGAGGCTGGTGGGATTCGTGAAAGTAATTATGGCAATTTGAATAAAATTTCGTGGGCTAGAAGTAGCCGGACAGACAAAGGAGTGAGTCTTTAATATATGAAGCACGTTTTTATTACTTGCTTTTCTTTTTTATTGCATTTCTGTGCAGATGGCATTCATTTGGTAATGATTTATTTGTTTGCTCGGGTGTATTGTGGTTGAATTGATTAGGTTCACTCATTGGCAACAACTATAACAATGAAAATGGAGATACCGGAAAATGCATGGAAGGATGACCTTTATGGAATGGTTCTTGCGAAACATGTTAACTCTTATCTCCCTGATAGTATTAGAGTTTTGAGCATCTTACCAGCACAGAAGTGAGGCTCTGAGCTCTTTTCATACGCATCAGTACCATAGATCCCACAATTTTTTATGTCAAAAAAAGGTCATATGCATGCGTATTTATTATCAAAGATGCTGTATCTATGCATATTCTATTTACTTTATCTACACATAATCTTGTTTTCAAGATCAAGGTTCTGCTAAGCTTCTTGCAAGTTCTATCTAACTCTGAATAGTGCTTTAGTGAACAGAATACTGAAAGAGAGTACTGCCTGCTATGAAAGATTATGCACGCATGAAAATTAAAATCTCTGGGAATCATTAAACTGTAGTACTTTTGGTTTGCTGTAAATATTTTCTAATCTGATTCCTGAGATTGCCAAAGAAACAAGATCGTAAGTAATGTCAGTAAAAATAACAGATGTGATGCTAGTGGAAATAAAAAATAAATACAAATTGTATAGGTCTTGATTGGGTTGTACATGCAAAGGTTTAGAAAGTTCCTGACAACTAATTACTGTAGTGGATTTTGCAATATGTATTTTAGGTGAATAGTAGTGATAAGATTGTTCAAAAGCTTTGCCAACTCTTTAGTATAGTTAAACTCGTTTTTCCTGTCTTTAAATTATTTACTTGTCTCTTCTGCTTTCCCAGATTTTACGTTCTCTTTTATTCTGCTACTTGTTCTTAGGAGTTTTGATCCCAGAAGGGAGTGTGATATACGGAAATACTCTTATCTCCTTCCTGCCGAAGTTATTGGCATCAAAAGTCACTTTAGCATGGCTGAAATTGATGATCACATATCAGACTTCAATAACATATTAAATGCATTTGAGGTGAGTATCATTATCTTTGATTTCATTTCTTTTTTCTCATGATTCTTTTGATTTTGTACTTCTCATTAGTTGATGAAATATTTCTTGCTGGATCATATTTGAGTTGCTTTCTTCTAATTGATCTTTTGTGAGAATTTCACTCTAGACACTATTTTATTGGCTTTGTTAGTTATTTTCGTTTCTGTAGTTCACATGAAAATGCTGGCATGGTAGTTGACATGGGATTCATATCTTGTATGGTTCTTCCATCTGGTGTTTTACATTTTTGGATGGTGATAGAAATTATGATCTACTGTGTAGAGACAACTGTGATCATTGCTATGGTTGATTTAGAAGATTTATACCCTCTTCTCAGAGCTATGTTGAAACTTTCTTATCTGTCATTTTATTGCATGTGAATGCCAAGCAGTTCAGAAGAGCCTAAGATCAATATAACATGGCCCATATAAATTAAGCCCGAGATCATATTTTCATTGTTATTTGTAGTTGTGATTCGAATGCTCTTTGTAGGGAGACCATCCTTTTCATAATTATACAGTACGGTCGAAGTACCGGAGAAAATACCCAACAAAAAATGGCCATGTGTCAAAGAGAGCTAGATCATCTTGGGGGACATCAGCCTCTGGATCTGAGGAAAGTGATGATGAAGAAAATTTGGAAATTGATGGAACAAGTTCATCAGATCATGTGGAATTGAGTCAGAACTCTTTGGAATCCAGCATTTGTGATCTGAATGGGGATATTTTGAAGGATCAAAGTTCAAATTTACCTCTTCGTGCAAGATGGCTACATGAACCTGATGAGACAGACAGAATAGGTGCTGCCCACTTCAGAAAGATTTTTCGTTGTTCTTGTGGAAAGCTGGAGAAATCTCTTGGATTTGATTTTGTTGAGATTTCTATATGGGGAGAGTCTTTCATGTTACATCAGGTAAGACCCTTTTTTTCTTTACAATTAACAAAAATAAATATTTTTAATCATATATAACACTTAGGCTCATGTCATATATTTACTTCTTCCATTGTCACCTAAATAATTTCGCAGGAGATACAAGCACATGGTGTATGTATCCTCTGCAAGTCTCTTGGAGATTGCTTACAGGGTGCTTAATTTTCATCTTTAAGGAATTTGTCAGGAAGTGTGTAGAAGCCTAGTATAATTGACTTAACAAAAATTACTGTTAAACTGCTTCCTCACTCCTTCCAGAGTTAATCTATATGCTTATTTAGTACATGGTTGTTATGTGTTTTAGTTCAGCTGGCATTCTCAAGTTAATATATTGGGAAGAAAAAAAGCTTTTACATAAATTTATTGTGGTCTTGGCTTCAAGTGATTTCAGTTTTAATCTGTGTAAGAGAAATTTATGGAGGCAGTGGATCCATGTAGCTGATGTCATCCAATTTGGGATTTTGAGTCTTAGTTGAGTTGAGCTGTACTTGTATTGATTCCAGGAAACCCCTATGATATCCATTATACCCATTTCATTTTCAGAATTCACCTTTACGTGATATGGAGTATTTCATTTTGGTGTTTCAAACCATGATTGATGTGAAAATGAAAGTTTAAAAATCACATGACGATAGAGTTGAATCTGACTTGCATCGTTCAGGATTTGTTATCTATCTTATGCACAAAAATTTGCCCCTTATTTAAGCTAATTGATGTGAAGTACATAAACCAGACCTCATCCTTTTGTAGTCCCTACTAGTCCTATGTTTGTATTGTATGCAATACAGAATGGTTGATTCCACTCATGCTTGAAATCTCTTACACCTATAACATCTTTGCTTCTTCATTGGAGAGGAAATTAAAGCAAACAAAGCTTATTGTGTACTGTTGTCATTGTTTTCTAATGTGTTTCGCATATTTTATAACATAATTGTTATGTGGTTCACCAGATCCGCAAAATGGTAGGGACAGCTGTGGCTGTAAAGCGGAAGGTACTTCCAAGAGATCTCATAATGTTGTCACTGACAAAGTTCTCAAGGATTGTTCTACCCCTTGCTCCATCTGAAGTTCTGATTTTGAGGGGAAACGATTTTTCCTTGAGAAAAAAATCTGGTGAAGGGAAAAGGCCTGAAATGGAGACAATGGTCGAATCAGAAGAGATTCTCAGGGCTGTGAATGAGTTCTATTCTACTATGATGCTACCTCAAGTTTCAAAATTCTTGGACCCTTGCATGCCTCTCTGGAAGGAATGGGTTGAGAATTTGGACAAGTACACAAGCATTCCTGATGCACAATTGGATGAAGTCAGGATTGCTCGGAAAGTCTGGATGGAAAATTTTAAGATCAGGAAAAGCATTGAATCTGTTGTAAATCAGTGAAACGGGGTAAAACACTTGTCATCTGACTTGTGATTTTTTTGACTGATTTTCACCACCCGGTTTGTTGTTTGTCTGATGTGTAACAGGGCGAATTATCTGTAATGCCAGAGCCTCTCTGTTTCCCTGTCTGTACCCTGGTGATTGGTTCTCACCAATAATATGAAATAACCATTTGCAAGGTTGCTTGAGCATGCACCTTACCATTTTGAGACGCTGCTTCTTGACTGGTCATCAAAATACCCGGGTAATAGCCAGTTTCTGTTCGTGATGCTGGATTAGATTGTTCAGATGATCAAGTACTGACGCCACAGCACTGTGCTAATGGCGGGGGATCTCACACTATGGTGGATCGCCCTTGCAACTTCAAGCATGATAAAGTGGCAGATGGTTGCTGGGTCCAACACGTCCTCAATATGGGGTGAGATTGAATAGGCTGAACAAGAAACTTCGCAATCAAAAGTAAAGTGATAGGGTTCTTGGCAGTTTTGGTGTCTTTTTGACCTTTAGCACATGAGATACTGGCTCAAAGCATGCTGTATCTTTCATGCATCATGCATAAATAGTTTTAAACGTGTAATTTCACAAATGTTGGGAGTCTTTATGCCATGATGAGTTTTGCGGTCTGATCTCTAGCTATCTTTTTTGTTCACTCTCCATGTCTTTTGGGGGTCCTAACCATCACGACTCTTTAAGTAGTTAAAACCTGCACGTAAGCAGAAGATTATTGCTTTGTGTTTTAATCAGTTGATAACTACTTATGTGTTTTTTTTTTCTATGTAACTCTGTTTCTTCGTTGAAAAATAGTTTTAATTTAGAAAATAGTTTATGGAAAGTGAATTTTTAAAAATGGATTATTTTTTAATGTTTGAAAGGCTCACAAAAAATAAATTTAAAAATAGTTTTTACTGTTTAATCAAGTCATGAAAAATAAGTTAAAAAATAATTTTTTAATATTTTATTTTTTAAAATTTCTTAAAAAAATAAGAATTAAATTTAACATATGAGAAGTTAAAGAACGATAAAATTAAAAAAAATAAATTAAATTTCATAGATGATTTTAAATAAAACAAATAACAAGATTAAATTTGACATATAAAAAGTTAAGAGATGATGAAATTGAAAAAAAAATCTAATTTTATAAATTATTTTAAATAAAATACATAATAATAAAAAATAGATAATAAATTATTTCAAATAAAATAAATAACAATAATTTTTTTTTAAGTTTTGGAA
>Ga0307507_10008528_pt1 | contig 14122 bp, 16 predicted proteins | sample 7_EM_MG_FD_207223 | JGI IMG/M metagenome (GOLD analysis project Ga0307507, IMG submission 207223) | Populus trichocarpa ectomycorrhiza microbial communities from riparian zone in the Pacific Northwest, United States - 7_EM | ecosystem: Host-associated > Plants > Roots > Unclassified | place... | reverse complement strand
GTAATGGCTCACATTCATGGCATTTAACTGATGGCCACAGCCCTATCATTATGCATAGTCATTATATTATGTGTACAGGGTGCACCGCAAATTATATTTTGTTTACAGTGCAGGCCGCAACGTACGCTGCCGGTCGACACCATCCTCCACATCACGACGTCCCCGCCGGTAACAGGGATGGCTGTTGCATGCTAGTGAGTGATTGTAAGGATCCCAGCCGGACCATTGCTAAAGGCTGATTATAAAAAGCGGCTGGTCCAGCTGGGCCCATGTGGTATGGGTGATTGTCACATCTGGCTACTCCATTAGGTAAGGGACAAGGTGACTAACATATGTGCCATACCAACGTCCACAATCAACACACCCTCATCTTCATATGTACAGTCACCCAGGATAAGATACTTGAAATTGTATCCCATTCTTTTAACTTTGGCGCGTACATCATCAATGTGGACACGTACCCGCGAAGTGGTCTCGATGGACGGTCATTTCCTAGTCCCGAGTGCGGGTTGAGTTGAATTCGTGCTGTAGCCTTCATTCACGTCACTTGTCGAGGTTGGAGGGGGATCTTCCATGTCGATCTTCATCTCCGACCATTCCTTCACAACCACTTCATCAGGTACCAAAACTGTCCCCATTCCACCACCGTTCTTCAGGCCCTGCACAAAAAGGGCATACAACCCGGCCTCCACACCACCACTCTTTACCTCTATCAAGAAAGTATGGGGATGGTCCCAGTAGGGAGCATCTTTATCACCCGAGGTATTGCCCATCCTAGCCACTGCGTCCACGTCAGTCCCCAATCTCGCTCTCTTTGCTGCTTTGCATTCGTTGAGGTGAGATTCCTAACACTGTTGCCAAAAGATTCGAGGGCATTGACGACCTTCACCTTTTGTCACCTTCCACAGCAGGCACGTATGCCTCCAGTTCGTGAGGAATAGCCGCACATCTGTGCCAAAGTTGTTGAGATGTAACTTGGATGGAGCTTTCGATTGCCCTTGGGTTTCATTTCCCATTATCTCCTCTTCAATGACACCAACGACTTCCTCCTCAACTATGTCCCTAACCACGCTGACCTCACACCAACTTCCACCAGCGTCTTCACAGCAACTTGACCCGAATGTGACATGGCCCATCCATGCTCAGCGAGCGCTTTCTCCAAGGACTGTCCAATGTTCGAGAAGTAATGCCAAAGAACAGTGTCACCCATTGAGTCTACGCCAGCTTCTTTATCTTCCCGTTTTTGCTTTGCCTTTTGTTTCGCCCTTTCCCCTTTCTTGCCTTTCTTCCCCACATCTTTGTCAATAATCCTCTTTTCCACTTCCTCTGCGACTTCCCGTGGGAGGTTGGCGATCTTGTGCACGACATTCTCAAAGACAAATGGGGGACCAGTCAGAAAATGTCCTTGAGCTATACGTTCTAAAAGTATGCGAGCAATCTTTCATGGAATGAGAGCAAGGAGATAAATAAGGAGGGATTGCGCATGCGTCACTATTATGCTTATGTTGTAAGCATGAGAGGGTAACCATGGGGAGGGAGGTAGAAAGATATACTTGTTCCAAGTGACGCAGATTCAAACCTTTCGCGTCTTGGGTGGCATAGGTTGTGGGGCAGAGAACTGCTTGCGGCAGTGAGGTTGGTCACGAGGACGACAAGGCGTATTGAGGAGATCATTTGCGATGGTCCTGTGCTACGTATGGCATCAACGGTAGAGATGTGGGGCATCGCGTCGGTCTTGGTATGTAGCTGGGAGTGGGGATGGCAGGAGGGAGCCCTTTGTCATATGAGCTGATAGGCTGTAAGGTTCTCCTGTAGGACACCGTCGTGGACAGACTGTAGGGTAGTGCAAGTAGCCTCTGTATCAGTCACAGCTGTCGGATAAATGTAGGTGGTATGGGGCTTGGGAGAGCATTCTTTTTGAATGTCCTTGAATTTATCCCGTAAATCTGTAATTGAGTCAGGAAGGGGGAGTCGGGGAGGCCAACAAAACTTACATCTTATGACAGAATTTACTTCGTTCGGTCGATCACCATAGCTGGGGAGGTATTGGTTGACATGGACACCTCGTTTCAGTTTCCGTCGCAGAAAATCGCATTTGTTCAGGAAAAGGATGAGTTGGGTTTTTGCGAGAAGTTTTGATGAGCAAATGGATGTCCAAAGGATAATTGAGTCTTCAAGGTGGTTAACTCTTGAGTCTTCTAGTCGTTGGTCGAAGACAGAAACAGGTGCAACTACTTACGGTTTATGTTATGTAAAAAGAATTCCAAGTAATGGTGTAAGGATGTACGAAAGATGATGACGTTGACATTATCGAAATAGGGTAGCTACTAGCCATGCCAAACGCTAAAAGCAGCACACATCAATGTGTGTTACATCAAGCTGAGAAATACTTTGTTAATTACCAGCATTCTGCAGCCACCTACATCAAATATACGCCATTCCCATCAGGAGGAGCTGACTTGAGTCAGTAGCTGTCAGTAACCTTGATATCCTCAGTTGCTGGGTAGACAAGTCCCCTAATCCATAGTTTTCAGTAGTTCTTGTATTAATCTCAGTAGTGTTAGTAGTTTTCTGTACATGATAGGTACACCTGGATTGTGCCTGTTGTTCTGTATCTACAGAAGCTACCAGGTAAACCAGGGCTATGTAATCAAGTATAATCACATGTTGTTTGCATTGTCTCTGATCTACCAAGGCTACTGGTTCATGGTACTTAAGTCCTTGGATGGGTAGCTGGTCATTTTTTTTGAACCAGATGGTATTGACATCTGACAAGTATTACAAGACAAGATATACACATTCAAGCTATCTAATCATGAGCAGAACATTCATCGAGGGGGGTGCCTGTTCATCGAGAGTGAGGGAGGCGACCATTCATCGAGGGAGGGAAGAGGCAACCATTTGTCGAGAGATGGGAGGAACCATTTGTCGAGGGAGGGAGGGAGGAACCATTAGGGGTGTGCACCGTGCCGTAACGGTGATGGCCGTATTTCAGTCAATGAAAGAGGCTCATGGTACGGCACGGCATAACACCGTGCCATAGGAGGATGACGTCGAGCAATGGGAAGATGCGGGAAATCCGGCCTGGCTGCAGAAATAGCATCAAATGGAGAATCCAAACCCAGACGGGTTGGCTTGAGCCTTGATCAGGCAATATTTGACATAGCCGTAATTGCACCGTAAATATACGGCCGTAAATCTTGATGAAAATATGGCTTATGGTAAGGCACGGCAACGGCTCACGGCCGACGCTTCACCATAAATACGGCGATGGTGCGCAGCCCTAGGAACCATTTGTCAAGGGAGGGGGAACCTGTTCATCGAGGGAGGAGGTGACCCTTTGTTGAGGATTGGAGGAACCATTCATTGAGGGAGGGAAGCAACTCTTCGTTGAGGGAGGGAGAAACCGTTCGTCAAGGGAGGGAGGAACTGTTCATTGCGGGAGGAGGCGACCCTTCATTGAGGATTGGAGGAACCGTTCATTGAGGGAGGGAGGTGCCTGTTCATCAAGGGAGGGAGGCACCTGTTCATTGAGGGAGAGAACCTGGGAGGAGGCGATTGTTTGTTGAGGATTGAAGGAACTGTTCATTGAGGGAGGGAGGGCCTGTTCATTGAGGGAGGGAGGCACCTGTTCGTTGAGGAGGGAGGTGCCTGTTCATTGAGGGAGAGAGCCTGTGAAGAGGCAACCATTTGTTGAGCGATGGGAGTGCCATTCATTGAGGGAGGGGGGAGGCGACCGTTTGTTGAGATATGGGAGATCCTGAGAGAGGAGGTGACCATTCATTGAGGGAGGGGGGAGGCGACCATTTGTTGAGATATGGGAGATCCTGAGAGAGGAGGTGACCATTCATTGAGGGAGGGAGGTGCCTGTTCGTCAAGGATGGGACAAGCCTGTTTGTCAAGGGAGGGAGGAGCCCATTCTTTGTCAAGGGAGGGAGGTGATCATTTGTCAAGAGAGGAGGCCATTCATCAAGGATGGGAGGAGGTTGTTCATTGAGGATGGGAGGAGGCTGTTTGTCAAGCAAGGGAGGAGAGGGAGGCCTTCGTCAACTTGATGTGGTGGGAAGGAAGAACAATGAATTTCTGCATTGGGAAATTTGAAATTCAACATGATCACATGATGTCAGAGTTTCAATGGACTTGGAACAAATTGTGGCTCATGAATTGCAGGTCACGGAATTGTACCAGATAGACTGAACCCCATTCCATTGACCTTCTGCATGCCAGCTAGTTAAGGTCTGTTTGTAGTAATGGTAGTATTACCAACTTGTCATGTAATCTGTAGACAAAAAATTATTATGACCTTGTGGTCCCAAGAATGTGGTACCTTTTTTCTCAATCCCTACCTTCGCCATCATGACTTCTTCCTTTTACATTATTTACTTGATCTTCATGTATCTCGGAAGTCCCTTCATCACACAAAATAACCATTTTTTCTTTGGAACCTTCACTCCCATTTCCTTCTCCTAACTACTACTGCTTGTTAGCTCAGGTTATCTCTCCTACTCAAGCTACAGGTCTCAGGGGAAAGAATATTGGGACTACTGACATTTGCCAGACAGCTACTAGAAATATGTACATGCAACACCAACTACCAGTCAAACCGTGGCTACTGCATGCTATGGTGAAGAACCAAAAGGTACCCACACAATGGATTTTGCTGATAAACTACCTATATATTTCCTGTTCCCTGATGCCCATCCATGTGTATTCCCCACTACAAAACTGCATCAGTGACTGCATTAGATATTAGATATAAGATAAAGCTTAACCAACATTTGGCTTGGCCCCATGGCCCACCCTCTAAAAACAAGTGGTGTTCTTGTATACCAACAGTTCGCAGACGAGTGCAAACGATGTCCTGATCAGTAACCATGTAATTCCAAGTTGCAATATGATCCAAATCATTCAAGAAGCTGTAGTTGGTTCAGTAAAATGAATCGATGATTATCATGAAGCCAAAGACATGTACAAACCGACAGAATCGGGAAGTTGTAGCTTGTGATGTTTCAGCGCCAACCGCACTGTTTTGTCAACCCACAGCGCCTTCATGTCGTCCCTGCACGATGCAATTATATCTGTCAAAACGTTCAGCTTAGACGATGAGGAGCTCGTGCTAGATTGAGAATGTCTTTCTTCGGGAGCAAGCATGTCCTGCCATGAATGAACCAAGAACTCTGGGAGCTTCCGCTTGCTTGCCATTTCAGGCTTGTCAAATGGGGTAGCAGACATAGGGCTGGCTGCCACATGTGCATGTTCTGGGCTGGTGCCGAGATGACATTTCAATTCCTCCTCTACACCCAGCAATGGTGCAAGGCAGACCATGAGGAGTTGATGCCAATTGGTGAACTTAAGACTCTCCTTGTTGCTAGAGTCTTGGCTTGCTGAAGTTCAGTTGTCTTCTGAATCAACGGGTGATTCTGAGTGAATCACTGTTCATCTCGGATTCGAGGACCCAAAGGATGGTAGTGATGGGGTGCACAACATTAAGCTGAATGACAGGATGCCAACCATTGCGCTTCGTGCTCCATTCAACCTTGGCGTATTGCATGTGAAAGTCTACAATGACTGATGAGATATGAGTTGCTGAGGTGAACGACAACAACTTACTTTTGAGCATGGTTGATTTCCTTGTTGCAACATGGAGTGTTGGATGGATGGCAAATGCTGGTCAACCAGTAGGTAAACTCACCACTCTCCGACTGACCCAAAAGCAAAACCTTGATTACCCCACGTTGCTTCTTGGCCTCTGCTCTGAAGTGCTTTATATCCTTGTCAATCTTGTCACTGTGTCGTTGAGCATCAAGCTCCCTTTTTTGGCACACAGTTTTCTGGGCTGGTGTCTCATTAGCAGGGGGCTGCATAAACTCATAGAAAGGATCTGAAGGATCAGGAATAAAAACCATGGGTGTCTGCAAAGAGGGTCATGAGCAGGGGGCACCCAGCCGAAGAAACCAAGATATCAACTACCCTCATGTGGTGGTGAGTGTTAGGGTCAGTCCGGTAACTAAAATACAGTTGTACAGTCATCTCTGTCTTAACCCATACTTGTCAGTGGACACCAAAAAGTATGGGTTACTACAGAGTATGGGTTTTGGCAGAGCTTGCCCCAGGCCCCTTTTTTTGGTTGTTCAAGTGCTGTATTATGTATTAGATGACTATGTAAGACTAAATGCAACAAATTGAGGTAAAACAAACAGGTTTCATTTCTCGTGACTCCTGCTGGCATACCTAAGGTCGAAGCCCACCGGAATGCCCCCAAGTTTATGAGTGCATACACATTCTTGCAGGATCCTGCAAGAGTGATGCCGCTAGAGCATCTCACACTTGAGACAGGGATTGACATGCGCCACAAACAAAGGTACCTCCATAATCATCAACAGTAACAAATTAAGGAAATACATTTGATATAAACACATTGTTGTTACAAATTTCCAAATGTGGGAAACAAATTGTATCAAGAACATATTGTTAGACCACATTATAAATAAGAAATGTGATCACATCTGAAATAGGCATTTTGGGTTTGGAAGTTGTCCTAATCTCAAGGGGGTGGTGGAACATGGAATTTGGATATACAGTCACAAAAATAATTAGAGCACCCTCATATGACCCCCCCCTACTCCCCCCAAAAAAAGGAAAATTTCCAACTTCCTATGTCAAAAACATACTCAATCAGGTAATAGGTAACATTTTTTAAGTTTCTACGTGCGATGATGCTTCACCCCCATATCCATACAAGTGGGACACATCCAAGACTTTGATGCACGACTAACGTTCATGCATTTCATGTGAAACTAAAGTGAACAGCTTATCAGCAAAACAATTAGATAATCTCAAAAAGATTCATGTACCCATAGAGTCTTGCAACCCTCTCCTTTGCATTCAATAGCATCTCCCCCCCCTCTCTCAATGAAACTAACTTCCTCCCCACAACTGTGACATCCTTGATCCAATTGCGGGTGCTTTTGACTGCATGCACATGTGCGCTGGTTGTCATTATCGTTGCCTTCTGGAAGAACAGCCTGGGGAACAGGTGCAGGGTTGATATTACAGCCAACATCAATGCCCTCAGGGTTTATGTCGATTTCTCTGTAATATAATATTGGATTAGATTATGTAAACACATAACATATGTACTTCTTTTTAGCCATCCTTTTTGCGAACCTGAGCGGTGTTACAAAAAATGTTTGTTGATTTTTTTTGGCTCTCAGTCATAATTTCGGACAGCAAATACATAAATTAGGTGTTTGCTGTACATCTGAACTTCCCAACTTCTTCGTGAGCGTTATTTGAGCTGATTAAAGGGCTTTTCTAATGTAGGTCACAAAAAGAATTTCAACCCCCTGGGGGACCCCCCCCCCCTATATATGGGATCCATGTTCCGCCACCCCCTTGCCTAATCTTTGTTGTTACTCCACTTTTGTAGTCAATAATGGAAGTGATCCATTTTCAGGAACTGATTTGGGAACAAAAGAAAATTAATATTTCAGATATGTTTCAGTTGCAGATTGTAACTAAGTTGAACAAAAGGGGACGAGCATACATTCATTGTCACAGTGAAGATAAAAACAGCATTATTTATCTTGGTCATACTCATCAATATACTCTAAAAAAGTCCTCTGTTCATAATGAGTGTCCTGCGAGTGGGCCCAATGAGTGGGCACTCAGTAATCATTACTTTGTCACCATGTTCTGCCTTCTAATCTCCTGCCCAACAATACCAGCCACAAGTTGATGTTTTTTCTGTAAGCAGGCGTATTTTTCCTTGGCCTGATATATGATACTTAGCACATCAGCCAGACAGACCATTGTCACAACAAACCTTTTTATAAACAGTGTCTAGTGCTAAAGTACTCTGCTTCGAAAAGCAAACCTTCACTTTGAGATGATCTTTGATTAAACTGCCTATAAACACCTGTAAAATACTCATAATGAAAGCTCAATTTCAGTTAATTATATGACCAACCTGGATGCTTGATAACTCATCATCGCTAATTCCAGACTCAGCAAGCTGAGCTTCGTTTTCACAAGATCCCTTGCAGAGTACTTCGATGAGGGGAAAACTGGTTTTCAGTGGACTGGGTGGTGGGGTGAGAAGGCACTCTGGGCTGAGTTTTTCTCGAAGTGTGAGTGGGGGGTAGTAATGTTGAATTCAAATACATCTGGAAGAAAGATGGACACAGCTGCAAGGCATGATGAGATTAAAGGACAATCCCATGTGGATGCATCTTTATACAAGCTGACACTTTGTATTCTGTGAGAGGAAACTGAGGGGTATTGTATTTCTGTTGCTTAACAGCCTTGCCAGGGTTACTACCGCCTAAAAAGGAAGTTGTTATCTGCGTATTCCGAGTCATTTCGTTTTGGAACTCAACAACTCCCCTTCACAATGCCTCCTTCGATGATAGAGAATGTGTGAGTGGTCTATGAACGAACTGTCATCCCTTGAACAGGATACAACCACTTCCAAAAGGTGATCCTTCAGACACTGTGTGAAGAGAAGGGGATCCAAGTGAGAAGCACTGCCGTTTGGTCCTCTGATCTGACAAAAGATGACTACATCAAGGCATTGCTGAACCATGTAAGTGTGCATGTGATTGATCAGTCAGAAAACTAAGAAAAATCTTTAGAATAAAAAAGCTCATGGCAAGGAGGCCAAACCAACTGTGGTGGAAGAAGAGGTTATTGAGGAGGCATTGCCACTGTGCGACATCATGGAACAGGCTCCAATTCAGTGAGGAATACCCGAAGAGATGGACATTGACATAACAGAGAAGTGAATGTCGAAGGACAGGCATAAATGTCAAGACTTACCTTTAAAAGCTTTCCTATTGCTCTAGGAGAAATTTATCCCCCTCTACCAGGGCTGCCAGATTCTATAGTGTGCATCTGGCTCTACAATCGGGCTAAAGACTGGCATCACACCCACAAAATTAACTTCCAACATGAGAACAATGGCAGCATTGACCTCCTCAAGCTACAGAAAGAGTTGGAAATTGGAAAGCTACAAGTATGTGAGCACAAATACTATTAACAAATGCTAGTATAATACCCCTCATCAGGTTCTGGAAGCACATTGCTGCCATCCTTTCTTTGAGTACACTCCAGGCATTCTTCAGGCAGAAGATTTGGAAGACCTAATGTATGACAATGTTCTATGAGTTATGGAAACAACAGATAGTTGCACAGTAGCTAAACATATGAGGATAATGAGCAACTAGCAATACTACTTGGGCAAGATTAGCAGTAGTGTATGCATATATAATACCACTGCGATAACAAATGTAAATTTGATGATTATCCAGTGGCTGCTATGGGGAAGAGGTGGTTGCTGCTTGAGTTGCTCCTCAGCCTCCACCTAAAGTTAATATGAACATGGAGGACCAAGTTGTGAGGCAAAACTCACCACTCTCATTGCCCATATCTTTATTTTGATGTCATTGGCATCCAAGGAACCTGTTGCCAGGGTGCAAGATTTGCCTATGGAAAGTGCCTTGGTCGTGATCAACAACAAGACAATGTTTTCAAAATGAAGGCTTACATCCACTATTTGAACCAGACTTCCAGCTAATGAAGAAGTCAGCCCTAAGATAACTTTGCCAATACAAAAGGGGGAAAACATACCATTACCATGCTGCAGAATGCTGGTCATGATTCCCATTTTGGGGTCATAAACCCTGGCATATCTGTCATCACTACCAACTATAATTACACTCCTGTTCAGTGCCAATGTGATGGTTAATGAAACGTTGCAGGATATATTGTGCTTGAAGGAGTGCAAGGGTTGACCAGGGGGCATAGAGTACATGTCAATGCCATCTTTCAAATTGGTGATGACAAAGGAGTGAGCATCGCTACTGACGATAGAATAACTGCTACAGAAGTTGTTAGCTCATGTAGAAAGGGAGGGAAAATTGTGAAATGGCACACACATGCAGGTCAGAAGTTGCTGACTCCACCTCATCATCCAGGGCAAAACTTGATATCCTATTCTGATGTCATATATTAGTTAGAAGACAGAGCACCCTGGGGAGTGACATACACTTCATGGGAGTCAAGGAAACTGACACAAAGGTCATGACCACCATTGAGGAATGAGACACACCAGGCGATCGAGCCTCTCTGGCCAGTTGTGATAATATTGGACACCGAAACTGAACTATGGTGAGCTATCTATCTGAATAAATCATTTACAATGCTTACAGTCTTTATTTAATTCCCAAATCTTCACACAACTGCCCCCAACAGTAGCAAGCCAGCTGAAGGCGGAGTTGAATGCCATATCATCAATTGGCCCCTCATGGGTGGGTGTTGAGAACACATAATCGTAGTGATCCTGCAATCAGGCAACATTGACGAGGGCTCTATTGATGCTTTGGCTACAAACCTTGAGCTGCTTGTAAGTGAACAATGTACTGTCAGCTGTGCAAAAGGCAAACACATTTGTCATGCAGATTTCAGAGGTGGGTGTCCAAATCACAGCCGAGATGGGTCCATTGAATGCAACAGATATTTTCTGCTCTTCCGACCCATCCCAAATGATGAGTAAAGCATTGTCTGCTGAAGGAAATGGTAAATCGATAGTGGTAGACAGTTGAATTGACTTACCACCACTTAAAAGTTTATACCCATCAGAGCTGAACTTGATTGAATTGATTGCTTTCATGTGTCCAGAAAGGATGTATTTGCAGTCAAACTGGATGGTAGTCAGCATAATTGAATGACTAGTCCACACTGCTCACCAAGGGCAGGCAGGCAGGATTCATCTGTTGAAAACTAAAATGGAGGGTGGTCTGCAACAGACAGGTGAGTATTTATGGGCAATGGCACAATGACCATGATCACAAACTTACACTCCTTCAAAAAGACATATGCCAGAGCAGGTTACGATGGACCCACTTACACCTTGCCAATGTATTTTTTTGTCTTATTGTATTCAGTTATGCTTGGTGTTGTTCCTGATGAATCTATACAAATAGATGCTACTTTACATTCTACTATACATTAGGTTTGTATACTACAGGATTCTACTATGGGATTCAAGGCAGAGAGGAGGAGGGGAGAAGGAGGAAGTGGTGGGAGATGGGAGGAGGGAAGGAAGCTTGAAGTGAGTGGAATCATGAACACTGACAAGACAACTTTAGGGTGTGCTCCTTCAGGTCAGCAATTTCTGCTTACTCAAGTTCCTAAAGCACATGTGGTTTTGAAGTGACCACCCTAAAGTCATCCGCATATATGCCATCGGCAAGTAAACAACCTCTTTTCTCTTCCCACTTACCTACTGTCTCACCTTTCTCGCGATCCTTCTCCTTCCACTCTTTCATAATTATATTTGTACTTTCTACGTGTAGACACTTTACTTGCAGAATCAAATGTAGAATAGTCAGGTACCAGTCAAGAATGATGGAAGAAAACAAAAGGAATAAGTGTGAATGGAGATGGAACTTGTCTCCATTTTGAAGTGGAGTAGGTACCACAAAGAGTGATCATCCAACCATGGCTGATTGTGCATATCAGCAGGGTAGAAATTCAAGCTTTTGTTAGTCGAGTTGACTCATTGTTGCCATGGTGCTCAGGGCAGCTGGCTATTCCAGTGAGTCTTCAACTGCTCCTTTAGCAAAAAATTGAATTTATTGTCCTTTTAGTCCAGAGCCCCGTTGAGACATCATTCAGGTTGATGTTGAAGTACATGTTGATCCCTTGAAAACAGGTAATTCATCATTGCCAGACTGGACTGTTCTATTTATTGTTCGCCTCATCTTGAACTGAGTTAAATGCCAATGTTGCTATACATAAATTACATCCCCAGTTCCTAACTTTCGAATCTCGTCTTTAATATTATGAACTTTGTGAGTGGCATGATTACTTCTAATCCTTCATTCTAACCCTTACCACCTTGTAGATTCACTCTGTCAAGAAGCTCATATGTCATACATGCAATATCAGATGGCTCAGCCTTGACAGTGATGAATCATTCTTGCTCAGCACTGGTGAGTTGTCCTCTTTGAATTAAATTTGTCCCCTAATGTCTAATTCAGCTGAGGATGGTATCATCATTTGGGACCTCAAACTCCAGACACATCAGGTCATTACCAACTCACCCAACTTAAAGAGTCCTGCCTTCTGGATGCCACTTTGCATGGATGTGGCCATGAAGGGCTTCGTATGTGGAATGGGAGGTGGAGAGCTTCATGTTTTTTTGCCGCCGCTGGTCAGAGGTTTGTTGTCAGTCATAATTTCACTGTGATCTAACCATGTCCCATTTAGAATGCATTCCATGAAGTTCTTGATCTTGATGATAAAGAAGCCAAGGACCGTATTTTCAACTATCTCTTTTATTGTGATCAACAACAATGTAAGCTCTCTTTATCATCTGAATCTGCCATTCATTGACAATATCTTAAAGGTTGTTATGGTTACTTTGGTCATGCGCCTACACCTGAGGTACATGTTAATTGAAGTGTTAGCTGTATGCTCATCAGAGCTGCACCCAAGCTAGGTGTTATCAAAATTCACCAGGTGAGCCCATGGCCAGCCTGTGGTTCTTCTGCTTTGCCATTGCTTTTATTGAACTGTGTGACAGATTGAGCAACCCTGCCCTGCCACCAGAGATAGAGGGATCCAGCAACCCAGCCAGAATGATGGGAAGGGAGACACCAAACCATCATGCCAGGACAAAGGCTTCGAAACTGCTGAGCGGTCACCTAGCTACAGCTATGGACGGTATCTTTTAACTTGTCTTTATTTAAGTGTTTGTATTTTCTGTATTGCACTCATATTTTCCATTGTAGCTTGGTTGTAAGTATGCAGGCCATTTATTGACAACTCAATGCAGACAGTTCATATATTCACTACATCAGGTACAACCACTGAATGAAAACAAAAAGGTGAATAAGTCGTAATGAAGATATCTCGGTACAAGAAAGCTGAATCATTTGGCGGCTAATTGTCCATCATGTTGACTCATACCATCGCTGTGGTGCTCAGGGCAGCTGTTCTGGTTATTCAACAAGTAAGTCTCTGGGTGCTTTGGAGCTTTTTGAAAGGTAATTGTCTACCAGGTCATTTCATTGTCATAGGAAGTGTTGGCATGACACTAATGGTGTGCTCATGATTGACATCAACCTCTACATCGTGAGATGTACATTATTCAGATATTTGATTGTTTTGAGAACTTATTGTCACAACATTTGCAGATGTCCCTGCCTAAAAATATGAGGTCTTTACCCTCCTCCATGAGTTCCTGCAGATTCCAAGTGGAAAGTTGGAATTCCATGGAATTTTTATGGAAAGCAATTGGCTGGAGCCTTAGCCATTTTGGTTTCCAATTCCATGGAAATTCTGACTTTTTTCCAAGGAATTCCAATGGAAATGGTCAGAATCCCAGAGCCTCTGGGAATGATTTCCATGGGAATCACCATTATATATATAGTCAAAAATAGTTACAACATCAAGAATTGAACACTGGGCTCCAGGACACATCATGTGCACAAATAGAGTAGCATTCTTACTGTTGCACCATAAGACCATTATAAGTTATGCAACTGACCTCGGTAAGTACTGTTTTTGGATGGCCATGGCCATCAATAATCAACAACGTCTTTCTTCCAACCACCATCCACGACACCTGGCACCACCACCCCACATCGCCACCATCTCCACGTCACCACCGTCCCCAACAGCCACCATCGACCACCTACAAACATGGCATACAACCACCAACGGCAATGTGACAACACCACGTCACTAGCCATAATGACCACCAGGACCAACAACCCCAAGTGATGAAGAAAGCCCAAGAATGAATGCAAACGACCCCACCACTCACAAATGATGGCCAGCACCTATGAACAGACACAGGCGATGATGAGGTGAGGTGAGACAGCTTGCCTCACCCCCATTGATTTCTCTGACAGCAAATCCAGGTGCCATGTCGCTGTCAGTGATGTGGCAACCAGACAATGAACGACGATGTCGTTCGTTGTCATTGTTACACTAGTGGGTACAACTTTTATCATAAAAATAAGGCAACTGCCTATGGGTCATTGTGTATAAGTCCACAGTCTTTATGATAGGGAATCATTCCTGTTACCATGTCTTGTCATTATCATAAACCCTG
>Ga0307507_10008527_pt1 | contig 14124 bp, 14 predicted proteins | sample 7_EM_MG_FD_207223 | JGI IMG/M metagenome (GOLD analysis project Ga0307507, IMG submission 207223) | Populus trichocarpa ectomycorrhiza microbial communities from riparian zone in the Pacific Northwest, United States - 7_EM | ecosystem: Host-associated > Plants > Roots > Unclassified | place... | reverse complement strand
GCGAGAGGATGAGTCACGCAGGGCTAGGGTTGAGGGAAGAACCCCTATATAAGGGCACCCTCGGGGCAGGAGATTTGGGTTCTTCACGCAACCATCTAAGTTCTTTCATGCTATTTACTTTCAATACAAATATCTTTATCTATCACGCTTTCGGGAAACAAGACACGACTGTCTTATAGGAGCCTAGCGATCGACGTTGCTAGATAGGAGTCAACGGACCTAGCTATCTCAACAGCTATTGGGCCAAGAGAAGTGATCATTCGGAGACTATCGGTTACCTGCTGCAAGTATCACCCGGAGAGGAGAGGATTGTAACAATCCCCTTAGTATAACACTCTCCTGTTCCATCTTCTAGCGTGCCTTAGTCCAAACATATGACTCTTCTTAGTGCGTTTCCAAACATCTTCCAACCATCTCCGCTGCAGCTAACCGGTACTACAACAACAATCGCTTCAACTAACATTTTCCACAACACTTTCCTCAACATAATTTCCTTTAGCAAAACATCCACTATCGTAGTTGGTGATCCGGGGTCGTGGTAGTGGTAAGGGTAAAAACAACTAATATAAAACCTTCATGAATAATTCTAACACTTTCCAGTATAGAGAATAAAGTAAGACTTTTAGTGGTACTGCACCCAACTTTTCCTTGTAGCCAAATACAATTTTCAGCTGAACATATTGTTTAAATGATACCTTATAAGTCTATAAAGTTATCATACCTACTTTTTTTAGAAACAAAGTATACTATCTAAAATTTAATCGGATCTAATATGATAACAAGATATTGATCTGATGTAATAGTATAGTACTACTAGCAACCCCTCACTCCTATGGGTCTTAGCCATATCTTAGTATTGAATAATATATAATATTAGTTAGACATAAGATTATAACTAACCTAGCAATCCCTGCCAGACTGTAGATGATTGCCTCTAGTTTCAGAATCCAAGTCTGCAACAACTCTATTATGTTGACCATGAGAACAATAATCTAAAAATAGTTCTGAGAGTTTTGGGAATTGAGTAGGTATAGGTGGCAAATAGGGCAAAGATGGTAAAAGGTATACAGAAGGTAAAACAGACTAAGAAAGAGAAAGAGGAGGGGGGGAAAGAGGAAAGACAGAGGGTACAAAGTGAGAAGATGTAGAGGGTATAGTAGAAAAGAAGGGTAAAGAGGAATGAGAAGGAAGAAAAGGCAAAACAGGGAAATGGTTTGAAAGAAGTCTAGAGGAGAGCATGACTATAGAGGCTAGATGGGTAAGCTTGGAGGAAGTTGAGAATGAAGAGAAGAAATAGGGGGTATAGAAGGTTGAGGAGGTAGAGAGAGTAGAGGACATGGAGAGAGTAGCGAGAGTAGAGAGAGTAGAGAGAGTAGAGAGAGTAGAGAGAGTAGAGAGAGTAGAGAGAGTAGAGAGATTAGAGAGATTAGAGAGATTAGAGAGATTAGAGAGATTAGAGAGATTAGAGAGATTAGAGAGATTAGAGAGATTAGAGAGATTAGAGAGGGCATTAGGAGCTGAAAGAGCATTACAGGCTAAGAGGGCGGAGAAGGCTGAGAGGAGAGAGTGATGTGAGGCGGTTGAGGCAGTCAAGGCAGTAGATGGCTGAAGGGTAATATCTAAGGGAAAGGGGGACATGGCAGAAGAGGGGATAGAGTGGGTATAGAGGAATAGGGAAGTGGAGAATATAGAAGAGGTGGTGTAGAGGATTGATAAGGAAACATAAGTGCAAATAAGTTGTGAAAAGGAGAAGAGAGAAGGGATATTGGAGTTGTAAAAAAAGAAGGGAGAAGATGTGTTCGTGTTGTAAAAAAGAGAAGAGAGATGAGTAGAGGAAAGAGTTGAGGAGGGGGGAGGAAGAGGGAGAGGATTAAAAGAAATATTAGAAATGCCAAGCTGCCATAGTGTAGGACAGTTTGGACAGCCCTTTGGATCACAGCAATGATCCATTATTAGGGCATGCAGCAAGATGATCTGATTGCCCACATTTTGATATGTCTGTCAGTACAATATAGATCAGGTGAGCAAAAGTCGGGCGCACTCCCGAAATGGGTAGGGTATGATACTTCTATAGAGACTACCGTATCATATACCGGCTTAGTGGAACTTTATTTAAGCCCTAAAAGATTTAATTTAATTTACTATCCTGGAACTACCGACCCGGCATACTTCCCTGTTTTGGTTGGTCATCTGGTCTCAATGATATTCCGCGTGCTCTGAGTGCCCCAGCGCGGTAAACATGAAGTCCAGCTCCCCGGTGGCGGCATGGCACCGCTTCTCTTAGTATCACTTTAAGACTGAACTTAATATCGATGGGTTACGAGCGAAATTTGGCAATGGTTACCACTCCACTAGATACTCGAGCTGCCGAATGAGAGTTAGTTTTGTTTCCTAGCAACGAGCCAAGAGCGACACAATTGCGACCCCGCAGCCCAAGTACGATCCACAAAAAAGATGCAAACGGCCGGTGAAAATCAGAATGATGACACCAAGGGAGAAGAAGAGAAAAAGAAAGAATAAAAAAATACAGCTTCCGATTCAACCGGGAATCGAATCCGGGTCGGGCGCACATTGTTAAAATGGCAAGTGCCCATGATACCTCTACACCATTGAATACTTAACCAATAATTAAGTAATAAAACCTTTGATGCAAATATATTGGAGGAACCAAGTACCGTAAAAACCGAAATAATTGAGACCGGCGCTAGGACGTTAGAGTTGCCTCTCCTAGTAAGGTCTGTGTCTCGCTGAAGGGTCTCTCTCGCTATGTTTTCTCCCCCTAATCTAAAGGAGGAAGTTCTGGACGTCCTAGCGCCAGTCTCAATTATTTCGCTTTTTACGGTAGTGTTGCTGCTCCGACAGATCTAGTGTGAGAAACGAGCTTTGTGGGGTCACCCTGTTGTTAGCGGAGTCTAACTTACGCCTCATCGCACAATAAGTTAGGTGTGTACTAGTAGTGGTACTCGGAGATGGAAGTAAAAATCGAGTATGCTAAGGACCCTGTCATTACAGGGAGGTATTAATAGAGAGTTTGCGCAAGGAAACCTAGGTAGCCAGAAAACAGGTTATTTTCTGTTAACCTAGGTAGATAGCGAGACCTAGGAGAAGTGTAAAATAGGGCTTTTCAGACCTGAAGAAATCCAACTGCCGCAGAACAATGAATCAGCAGCGACACAATACACTTCGACCATTTAAACATCCTGTAATATTTTTATATAACCGAGGGAGATATATACTTCATCAGCGGGGTACTATCATGACATGGCCCAAGATCCGGGTTTGGGCAGGGAACAAATTTGAGGGCGATGTGATATTAGCCTACTCATTCTACTATCACCCGGCCTCCAAGCCACCTACACCTATTGCGCAAACTCATTTTTGCACCTAGGTCTATTTTCTGCTAACCGCCACCTAGGTCTCCGTGCGCAAACTCTCTATTGAGCTAGCCAAAATAACATAAAAGATCGGCACACTCAAGGAAAGAAGAACCCGGACTAAAATTTAGCAGAAGTAACCTTTACATCATTAATGATATATGTATGGAGCATCAACATTCACTAGTTGAGGTACTAAGGCCTTCACAATTTTTCCATGATAGTATTAAGGTATCGACTCAATGCAACCACTCTGAGTTTTAACCTCCTAGTGTCCCCCTGTTTCTTCTAATTCCTAATCTGTGAGATTCCCGAGATTCTAGCTTTATCTTTGTTATGCTCGATTTTTACTTCCATATCCGAGTACAGTGCTCGTATTAGGCCGAGAAACAGTCAATGGGCCAACCACGCGCGCTCCACTGCATCGATCTATTCCTGCAAGACTGGTTTCGCCTCCTAGTATACTACGATATACCATGATTATAGGCAAGATTACTACCGGTAACACTACTGGCACAGTATTTAATTTACAGCGATACAGTTAGCGCAAACTTTAATTCCCACGATACTGCCGGTATGTTGAACCTCAAGGAAATACCACACGAGGACTGTGCCGAACCGGAAAGTGATGGCTTGAAGAATCCATCACCCGGAAGTTAAAATATAAAAAAAACACCCTCTGGCAAGCCATCCAAGTATAGAAATTCCTATGCTAACCCACCAGTTTCGACCCCGAGCCTGCTTATTCGAATGGCAGTGGGGCCATCATGCAGGTATTTTAATGAGAATACCACAATACCATGCTACATGAATACCCCTCCCCGCAAAGCAGCCTAAAATCACTACCTGGCGATTCATAAAGTCTCGGGATGATAGGAGCGTAAATTTTGATATCTTGGCGCCAAGTCATCGGGATACGTTATGAAATGGCAGATACCGGTACTTTGGCTGACGGAGATAGCGAGTCGCAAGAGGATTCATGATGTTCGAGCACAGTACTGCGCTCATACCAAGAAATAAGGTTAGACGCCTGGTGGGAACCATACCTGTACGGTAGGATGAGAGCTGGGAGAAAATTCAGGGCTTGACTTCAAGGAGTGCTTCCCAAGGGGAAATCTCTAACATAAATGTCTAACATGATACCGGTAAGTTACTGTACTGTACTCTACTTAATAGATTGTGATTGAAGAAACTACAGGTAGTACAAGTACTGGTAGCACAAACCAGGAATCCAGGGTTAGGTGTGTCAACCAGACTAAAGCTTATTATGAGACCAAGAATCGCGTTAACCTCCAAACTTCCCACCTTCCGCTCCACGTGGTCTATACTGCAACCACCACCACCGCACACAGCACATCCCTCCCACAACCACCTCACAAGAGGGCGAGAAAGAAAAAAGAAAAAAAGAAAAAAATCTGCCAGAAAGAATGGCACCCCCAGCCGCAGCCCCCAGACAAACACCGTTCTCGACGAACTCGACATAACCCCCCACCCACACCCCTTTAAAAGCCCAAACTGGAAGCCCCCTCACCGGCGCACGAAAACCCTCAAGCAGATCCTCTCAGACGTGACGCGTACCGCCCCCGGCGGGGCCGATGTAAACGACCTACGCGAACATCGAGTCGGCGCCGTCGCTGCACCCCGCGCACTCGAAGAAGTGGTGCGATCTCATGGGGTTGCCGGCGAAGTATACCGATCCGAAGGCGGTATGCGGATAAGGAGGTTTACGCGGCTATACGAATGTTGCAGCCGGGTAGTGCGGGGAGGTATTTGGAGCTGAGGGGGGCAAATGTTGTGCTTAAGTGATTGGGCCTACGGGGGGATAAGGGAGGAGGAGGCATTGTATGATAGGGGGTGGATGTTAGTGTCGGATCTACTGGTCCTACGAATGATATAATTTTTAAGGTTGAGAAGGGGGGGTGTTGGCGATACGGCATAGAGTAGTTGTGGGGGGTTGGAGTGGAGCAATGAGGAAAGGTGCTCGAAGCTTGATGCCTAATTTTGTGTTTTGATAGCCGTTTATTGGGGTTGGAAAAGGAAACCAAGAAGGAAGGAAACCCTCTAAAACGCTTCTGGAATTAGACGGGAATGGTATGTCTATACATCTAGGAAACCAAACTTACCCAGATCAAGCACTTAGAACCCTCTGCGGTAGGGGTAACACGGGGGAGCCGCCTTGCACCTGGTTGCTATGGAAGGAATCTATTGCAAGTGGATTATCTTTTGTGCACCGATGCAGGCTAGCCTAGTGGTGTTGTGTATCTCCCATATTCATTGAAGTTCCGAAACCTAAAAGCACCATCATCCACAAGACGTATTACGGAGCTCAGAGGGCACAAGCCTGGTCACCCAGTGCTCATTCCCAATAGTGCATTTTTAAGGTTCTAAGCGATCACGATTATGGTTGGAAAACATGCGCTTCCATGGACGGGAGTTCCAGTGCATACTGGATATATACTTGTTATTCACACCCTTAAGATTTCCTGCTTCCTATTGCTGAAATTATGAGGATGAATAAAAAATAGCCTGGCAGAACGTCATAAGCAGTATCTATCTAGCGGTCGGCTTCTCCAACCAGGGAGTAGGTCAGTGTTGGCAAGCGGCCAGGCCCGCCTGCAGATAGCCGGCAGGCTTTCAGTCCGGCCAGGCCAGGCCAAAGTGAGACTAACCTGGGCTTTGCAGGCCACGCTTTCGGTATATTCCATATGATAGGTCATCATTATGTTAATGGGTGGCTCACATCTACAGATATCTGAAGATGCCTGCAGATATTTGAAGATGCCTGTAGATATCAGCTACCTATTACCGCTTGGGCCACACCATTATCATAAAAAACAATCGGGTAGGTTCTTGTTTTCTCTAATCACTCGATTTATTACTCTAGTACAAAATTAACCATGCACCAACGATCAACAGCAACGGAACCATCCTCACCACCTCGCCCTTTCAACACGACATAAAGAAATGCCTCTAGATCGAATATTATTAACTTCTACTAGGTATTCTACTATGTATTCTACCATGTATTTACATTTTCAACTTATTCTCTGGTTTTCATAATGGTGGGATTGGTGGGGGAGCGCTGTTGTCATGGCCGAAGATTCCTCGGTTGCGCGTTGGTGATCCATAACTCTTGGCGTTTCATCTGCTTATCTTATCTTAATCACATCTTATCACTCGAAAGCCTGCGGGTATCCGTGTTGAAATATGCTTCTGGCACTACCGTAGTATCACTCGCACTATTGATTTTCTCCTTGCATTAGTCTTGATCACCATCTCAAAACCCCCTTACAATATCGGCACTATTGAACATACCTCCTTGCTTTTCTTTTCTTCACTCTGTCACTGTTTACTTCCTACTGTTGATTTACTCGCGATCTTTGTCTCGCTCTCACGAGTAGATAATCTGGGTAGTTCGCTCTCTACTCAAAAGTGAATTAAGCAATTCATCATTCTTCTCGTCACTCAACCAGTTCCAAAACCATCGTTCCGTTCTCACTGTTTCAACAGGTTATGAGCCTATTGTAGCCTTCCGTTTGCAATTTATTCCTCGCGCTTTATATTGAATTTTGATCAGGAAAAACAACTGTCACTCCGGACACATAACGCCCGTGTCTGGACGAGCAGCCTCCGCCCCATGCGTCCTCTGCGCCCTGGCCTTCAGGGCGTTCTTTGCCTATCATGTCTTGCGTCTGGTGCATCCCAACGGCCCTGTATCCTTCCCCAAACGTCCTTCGTGCTTGTCGCGGCCCATTCCGTCCCACCACCGTCGGCCATCTTACCTTTTCCTCTCTGGCATCCGGAGTACCCCTACCCAATTGTCCGCATTGGGTGCCGCCCTCACCACTCCCACACCTCCAGAGGCCTGGATCCGTCCGCTGGGATCAGAGAACCCTTCATTCATAGTCCGCCCCCCACCGCCATTTTATAGGTATGCGTACCGTAGTATGGAGAATAGCCTTGTTGTTATGATCTGCTGAGGCTAAACCTACGTTGTCTATATTTGGTCTTATAAAAGATGCTCCTCACCTGTGGGCTCCGTAGCATGCAGTAGTTTCATATTCTCATTAAATGTCCACAGGTTTATCCTCTAGTAGTCAAGCGGCCGAGTTGAAGCCAGACCCTTTAGGTAGGTATTGCCACCTTAAGTGTCCAGCCTCAGCTCGGCCGCATCTATATTTGCTTAAAGTCCGCAGATGTATTCTGTGGTACTCACGCGGCCTAGTAGAGGCCGCATAAATACTGTACATAATCCCGTAGAATAATTTAATATAATTAATATATATCATTAAACGTCCGCAGATCAATCCTATAATTCACTAGCCATTGCCTCTCCCCACTAGGAATTAGATGCGCCGGTCCAAATACTGCCCCTATACCGACTATTCGCATGTCTCGACCAGTGGACCGCTGGCTGACTAGTATATGTCCACTTGCCAGGTGAAATCTACGACCATTGATTGAATCGAGTACGTGAACCAATCCCAGCCGATAGAGACCTGCAACTTCGCTTAGGACATTTCTTATCTGGAAAAGTCCTAATAATCGCGCCACCGCCTGTCCTTGCAAATCCCCATAACTCTCCTCCCCGCCAGTCTGGACGCATACCCAATCATTTCTAGCACCGCCGTTGCAGAAAGCATTTGTTCCAGTGCAGCGGGCCCGGTGGATCTGGAAAATGTTAGCTTCCTGAAAGGCAGAAACCACAATTTCAAGCTGCGTAAATCGCTCTACAGGAAGCAATCCCAGTTCGCTGGGGTCACCAGGGAGCCGCGGGTTATCCCCTGCAGTCTGCTGGATAAAACATAGCATCTTGTCCATGATGTCTCAATACTCAATCTCATTGGCTCAGCATAGCTCCGAGAGCGTGCCAATGTTTGTGCTGTCTTTGAGCATTCAGCGTGGTACACTGCGGCTTGAAGAACATCAGCAAAAATAATCCTTGGCGCCTGGTGAGGCCATTGCGTCTGGCGCACCTAGCGCACATAAAGTCAACCGCAAATCAGGACTCAACCACTTAAACTAACTATCACTGGGCGCAACTTGCGCAACAGCATATCTTCAGGGCGTCACCTGGCGCAACATCATATCTTCTGGGCGTCAGGTGGTGTAACACGATATATTCTGGGCATCACCGAGGGACCATCATTTTTGCCGGCACAGCCTGATACGCAACCTAATCTTCAGGATTCACTCTGGAAACAGGTCAAGGGTCCTGTAACCGCCGCCAGGGTGGTGGCGGGAATCGATAGGGTAACGATACTATCTCTATACCAAAGCGTGGTATATAACGAGACTAAGTACCAGAGGCTTAGACTAAGTTGTTGTAACAAACTTCTAACTATGTCGCAACTACCAAGTAGTTCCTAATAGCTAAGTATGTTTGGTCTTATTGGATTCTCAAAGCGAACTGAAGAAGTAACTGTTCAACCAAGTATATTGAAAACTGTGTCTGTCGAAGCCTGCTCTCTCTAAGTCCGGAGAATAGCAGATCTTTAAATACACTTGTCAGGCTAACCAGAGTGTTGTAAACAATAACCATAAAGGCTCCCAAATGGTAGCCGTGAAACATTACATAAAACATATCAAGTATCGAACGATATCTTGACACAATAAAATAAAAGATACTCGAATTCCAACATAAAAGATCATGAGTATCAAACTCAATGATAAAGCATAGTTGCTATCCAACGATACTCGAAACCAAACATAAAACATCATGAGTATCAAACTCAATCATAAAGCATACTGAGTATCAAACCATACTCGAAACCAAACATAAAACATCATGAGTATCAAACTCAATCATAAACATATTTAGAATCAAACGATACTCAAAACTATAGAGTAAATCGTACCAGTTACACCCCAAAAACAAAATGAAAACATCATTTCAAACATAAAACAAAGAAAGCTAAATCTCCTCGCTATCATAGTCGGTGTCCAAATGGGGTTCCAAGAAACCCAAGTCCACCACTGGTTCCTCAGAGTGCTGTTCATAACCGTCCTTAGTAGGAGTAAAGCATACTGTAATATAACCGGAGAGAACAGTGGGGAAACCCTCCCCTGGCATGTTGTCCGTCCACCATGCCTGAATTAGGTCCTCCGCGTTTTCAAGTCCTTCCACTGGTTCCCAACTATTCTCGCTATTTGGGTACCCTTTCCTTTTCACCAAGAACTGCCCCCTGCCATGCCTCGTCCTATGGTCAAGAATGGCCTCAACCTCCGCTTGTTTTCCATTATCGATTAGGATAGGCGCCGGTTTGGTGTGGGCCCTTCCAGGGAATCGTTCATCATCGTTAGAGTGGCAGGGTTTGACAACTGAGCAGTGGAATACTCCTCTCTGCCGTCGATCTATCCTTGAATCCATGCTAACTGTGTAGTTCTGGGTATGTTCATCGAATTCGATGACCACAAAGGGGCCTCTCCATCGTGGTTGTAACTTCCTGGACCTGCCAGATTCCGTCGCAAAATGGTCACCCAATATCATTACCATTCCCCCAATTTCAACAGGTTTAACATCGTCCCTTCTTTTGGCTGCAGTCTCGGTAGATCTAACTCTCGCTAGTTTCAGAGCGTGGTATGCTGCGTTCCTGATTTCCTGGTGTCTGTTGTAATAATCATCAGAGGCAGGAACCGCAGAAGGGTAGACTCGGTTGGTGTCTAAGAGGGGGTACTCTCAACCATACACCGCTTTGTATGGGGACATGTTGATAGTATCAGAGTGGCCAGCGTTAGAATATACTGCCACCTCAGGGAGGGAGGTGAGCCAATTGGTTTGGCGGAGGTTGGTGACGTTTCTCAGGGCAGTCTTGAGCTCCCTGATTTTCCGTTCTGCCTGCCCATTTGTTTGGTGATGGCCGGGCGCAGCCATGCTGTGTTCGATCACCATTGTCTTAAGTGTCTACTTCCAGAACTTAGAGGTGAATCGTGGGTCAGCATGACTAACAATCGAGGTAGGTACTCTATGAGGCGTAACAATATGGTGCCGGAGTAGCTCAGTAGTCTGTACTGCCGTTGCAGTAACCGATGTTGGGATCAGCCAGTTGAATCCCACTGCTCTATCCACTACTACCAGGACCGAGTCCTGGCCCTTTAATTTGGTAAAGGTACCCATAAAATCAATAGCATAGCTTGAAAATATCTCGGAGGGGAAAGGGAGGGATTGGGCATCACCGGCTGGTAGGGTATTGCGTTCTTTGTTGGCCTGGCATAGCTCGCATTGCCAAACAAAGTCCCTGAATTCCTTCCGCATTTCCGGCCAGTAGATATATTCAGATGCATACCGAAGGTTCATATCTGCGCTGGGGTGTCCCTTGGTGTGGATCTCGCTAATCATTAGTTCCCTAAGAGTTTCTCCATTGATCCCATGTCCCTTTGGTATGTAGAGGCAGTCCTCTTCTTCTCGAGTGGTGGCATAGAGTAAGCCATTCCTGATGCGGTAGTGTTGCATTTTTTCACCTCAGGAGGTGTTGCTGGAATCTTGAGCCAGTTGGTATACAGGATCGTTCCTGTACCCTTTGATCATCTGCTCACTCCATATAGTCTCCATTTCGTTCACGGTTTGAACCACATCTCTTTCATCCACAATTCTTTCCCACCTGGTAACCTCGCTTTCCTCCTCTTCTGCAATATCATTGTATACCTGGTAGAGGTTTCTGTCCTGGTGGGGTAGCTTTGGTGGTTCAATAACTGGAATAACGTTCTGGGAGGCAAACGGCCCTCCATTGAGGGGCTTGGTAGATGAGGGTCTGGGGGCCAGGTGCACCGGGCACTGAGGGCTTGCGCAGGGGACATTCGTAGTGGTGCAGCCTAGAGCTTCATGTAGTCTTCTTTTGATTTTTGACAGGTCGGGTCGAGGTCGAGGGGAGAGGATAGTTGCCTGATGGATCTCCGGATCCATAGCGTCTTGCATTGCTCCTTGCTGGGGGTTATCGAGTGGGGGGCTGCTGCTCAACTCGCCTGCCTAGACCTTATTCCTGATCTTATCATCTTCATGAACAGGGCACATTAGCACAAAACAATCTGACCAGTGTTGGGCTGAATGTGCGATTTCCTCATCACTCTGGCCGCTGCTGATGCTGTGATAGTCACCCCAATTGTTGATAGAGTCCTTATTTCTGTAATCGCTGGGATCAAGCGCAGCTCGATGGATACTGCAGTTACTACTGCAGTCTGAGTGGTTGTGGTTGGAGTAAACCTCGAGGACTTCGAATCGAGACATGTCTTCTGGATCACATTCGGTGAAGTGGGTAAGATGGGAACTGTTGCTTTCTGAGGCTTCTTGAGTAGGGTCTTGCACAGTATGAGCATAGCTTTTGTCTTCTGTATAAAGGCGTGATAAAGCATCTGCTAAATAGTTTCATTGTCCTGGCTGGTATATGATTTTTGTCCTAAACTGGCCTATGTATCCTCGCCACCTATGTTGCTTCTTTGTTGGTGTTCTGCTTGTCTTGAGGTACGTCAGGGGCTGGTGATCAGTGACTATCGTGAATTCGTTTCCTGCCAGGAGGTGATGGAATGATGTGAGGGCGTCGACTATCGCAAATGCTTCCTTGTCCATAGTGCCATAGTTCATCTGAGTGTTAAAGAACTTCCTACTATGGAGCGCTGCCGGTCTGGCTGTATCAGCTGTTTCTCCTTGTCCTCCCCAAGCACCAACTCCTGTATCAGAGACTTCGGTTATCAGCCATATTGGTAATGCTGATTCATGGTCGATCGGTTTCATGATCTGGTTGTGTGCTGCAGCTCGCTTAACGTTATCCATGGTGTGATCATCTGTTGAAGTCCACACGAACTCCTCTGTTCCAGTAAGCAAGGTCAGGGGTGCTGTGATCGACGCCAAGTGTGGTATAAATTGGCAAATGTAATTGACAACTCCGAGAAATTCCTGTAATTGCTTCTTGTTCTTTGAAGTAGTCCATGCTTCAATTCTTGCGCTCTTCTCAGGTAATGCTCTCAACCCCTGATCATCAATCATATGTCCTAAAACATCCATGCTTGCGGCAAAAAATTCCGACTTCTTTCCGCTAGCATAAAACTAGGCTTGTTTTAGTTTATCGCACACCATTGCGATATGTTTCAGGTGGTCTTGTTCTGTATGGGAATATATGATAATATCGTCAATATAAACCCACATGAATTGTCCCAGGTAGTCGGCGAAGAAATCAGACATTATTCGCATGAATGTTCCTGGTGCATTCATGTCTCCTTGTAGCATCACTTTGCTAACAAAACATCCAAAAGGTGATTTGAAACCGTTCTTATCGACATCCTTGGGCTCCACCCTGGTCTGAAAGTATGCATCACTGAGGTCAATCTTGCTTCGGTATCTCGCTCTTCCTACCGAGTTCAGGATCAGTCTTTGGTTTGGAATCGTTTCATCCTGTTTGATGGTTATCTCATTCCTTGCTGTGAGATCGACCAGTGGTCTCATTCTGATTTTATCTTTCTTTTCTTGAGCAAAAATAGCTGCTGCACCATGGACTGCTTTCCGTTCGATAATCCCTTGTTCGACCTTCTCATTTATCCATAAACTCATATCCTTCGCCCATCTTTCTGGAATTGAATAAGTTGGTAAGTTCCTTAGTTCCTTTCCTGGTATTAGACGGATTTCGTGGTTTATCTTTCTAAGTGGTGGCAGTCCTTCTGGTATGGCTTCTGGGAACACCTCTGGGTGTTGGTCCATTACATCTCCAGTGGTGACGACCACTGCCCTGATGTGTCCGCTGGTTGGTGTCCAATTGATCCTTATCCCATATTTGTGGAAGTCAATAGCTAACCCGCCGCATTCAATTATGCCTCCTTGTTGTTTTAGGAATGGCATTCCTATAAGGGCGTCGTACGTCGCCAAGTTTCCAACTAGCATTTTGTTTCCTTTTGTCTGCAGTTTTCCTATTGCTAAGTCAACAGTACATTCTTTATTGCTCCCGAATCGTGATCCCTTCATGGCCATAAGTATCTTGGTTGGTTCCTTAATTTCTATGCATTGTATACCGTGGGTAGTGACAAAGGAGGCACTGATAAGACTTGCTCCTATCGTTCCTGTATCAAATAGGACTTTTCCTTCCTTTCCATTAATGAACATAGTACCCTCAAGCGCATGGTGTGCCTTGATCGTGGTAGGTCGAGTGGTTTTTGTTGCCACATAGCTCTCAATTTCCAGGGCATTGATGTATACCTCATCATATTCACAGAGTTCTCTTGCTAGATTGGATGAAGCTTCCTTCTTGACCTTCGTCTTTCCTTTGTCCTTCTTGCTTGGGCAATCCTTTGCCATATGTCCCTCCCCACCACAAGTAAAACAGGCTGCTTTCTTCCTTTGTTCCTTCTTCTTGGCAGAGTTGCCATCGTGATTGAACTTTCTCTTAGGCTTGTGTTCCATCTTCTTGTTGGTGGATTCCTTAGGTTGTTTATCATACCGTTCCTTGCCATACGCTCCTGGACTTCGATGGATAGAGGCTAGTCTTTCCGCTATAGCAATAACAGTGTTGATATCCTCGTCTCCAGTGTACTGGGTTTCCACGTCTTGCCGGAGTCTTGGGTGCATACTGGTACAGAATTGTTGTATGAACGCGTAGTCACTTATGGTGTCTTCTGCTAGCCGTGATCTATGCATGAGTAGATCTGTAGCTTTGATAGATATCTTCTGGACTTGTCCATTCCACGATTGCCTGATGCTGTGGAACTTCTGATAGGTATCGTCCTTATGCTTGGATGATTGGAATCGTTCCCTGAGATAGGTTCCTAG
>Ga0307507_10008526_pt1 | contig 14125 bp, 12 predicted proteins | sample 7_EM_MG_FD_207223 | JGI IMG/M metagenome (GOLD analysis project Ga0307507, IMG submission 207223) | Populus trichocarpa ectomycorrhiza microbial communities from riparian zone in the Pacific Northwest, United States - 7_EM | ecosystem: Host-associated > Plants > Roots > Unclassified | place... | reverse complement strand
GACTCATGATCCCGGACGGTAGGGAGTGGCAAGGGAGTTGAGAAGGCGGCGCGTCGACCGTATGCGATGAGCGGTATGCAGACTGCGCCGAACGGTCGCTGACGGAACGGTGGTTGCCGGAACGGTGGTTGCCGGAACGGTCGCTGTCCGAACCCTTGCCGCCTCCGACTCCATACTGTAGACAATATTTCGTCGACACTGTTCTCCACTGCTCGGCGCCGTCCGCACTGGCCGGACGGCAGCCACCTCCGCGGTACTCCCTCGACCGAACGGAGAGTCTCCAGTGAAAGTCGCAGTCCTCGGCGCCGGCGCGATCGGCGCCTATGTCGGCGCCTCACTCCACCGTGCGGGCGCCGATGTGCACCTCGTCGCCCGTGGACCGCATCTCGCGGCCATGAGGCGGCACGGTGTCCAAGTGCTCAGCCCGCGCGGCGACTTCACCGCCCGCGCCCATGCCACCGACGACCCGGCCGAGATCGGCCCGGTCGACTTCGTCCTCCTCGGCCTCAAAGCCAACTCGTACGCGGCGTGCGGGCCGCTGATCGAGCCCCTGCTGCACGACACCACGGCGGTCGTGGCCGCCCAGAACGGCATCCCCTGGTGGTACTTCCACGCACACGGCGGCCCCTACGACGGGCAGCGCATCGAGAGCGTGGACCCTGACGGCGCGGTCAGTGCGGTGCTCGCGCCGGAACGGGCCGTCGGCTGTGTCGTCTACGCGGCAACCGAGCTGGCGGGACCGGGAGTTGTCCGCCATCTCGAAGGCACCCGGTTCTCCGTCGGAGAGCCCGACCGCAGCGTCTCGGCGCGCTGTCTGGCGCTGAGCGAGGCCATGCAGGCGGGCGGGCTGAAGTGCCCGGTCGAGCCGGATCTGCGCAACGACATCTGGCTCAAGCTGCTCGGCAACATCTCGTTCAACCCGATCAGTGCGCTGGCCCGCGCCACTATGCGGCAGATGTGTCTGCACGGCGGCACCCGCAAGGTCATCGAGATCATGATGACCGAGACGCTCTCCGTCGCCGAGGCCCTGGGCTGCGAGGTCGGCGTCTCCATCGAGCGGCGGCTCGCGGGCGCCGAGCGCGTCGGCGACCACCGCACCTCGACGCTCCAGGACCTGGAGCGCGGCAAGCCGCTCGAACTCGACGTACTCCTCGCGGCCGTCGTCGAGTTGGCGGAGATCACCGGTGTGGAGGTGCCCACCTTGCGCACCGTGCACGCCATCTCGGACCTGCTGGCGCTGAGGAGTGCGGCATGAGGAGTCCCGTATGAGCAACCGCGAACGACGCGCACGGAAGACCTACCCCCGGCTCACCCACCCCCTCGTCCGGGACTCCCGCAACGAGCCCTTCCGCCAGGCCACTTGGGAGGAGGCGCTGGACCGGGCCGCCCAGGGCCTGGCGGCGGCGCGCGGCGCGTTCGGCATGTTCTCCTGCGCCCGGGCGACCAACGAGATGAACTACGTGGCGCAGAAGTTCGCCCGGGTCGTCATGGGCACCAACAACGTCGACTCCTGCAACCGCACGTGTCACGCCCCGAGTGTGGCGGGTCTGTCGGCCGCGTTCGGTTCGGGCGGCGGGACGTCGTCGTACGAGGAGATCGAGCACACCGACATCATCGTGATGTGGGGTTCCAACGCCCGATTCGCGCACCCGATCTTCTTCCAGCACGTGTTGAAGGGCATACACAACGGCGGTCGGCTGTATGCGGTCGACCCGCGTCGTACGTCGACCGCCGAGTGGGCGGAGAGCTGGCTCGGGCTCAATGTCGGCACGGACATCCCGATGGCGCACGCGATCGGCCGGGAGATCATCCGCGCGGGGCTCGTCAACGAGGCGTTCGTCGAGCGGGCGACCTCGGGGTTCGAGGAGTACCGGGCGCTCGTCGAGCCGTGGACGCTGTCCCTCGCGGAGAAGGTGACGGGTGTACCGGCCGCCGCCATAAGGGAGTTGGCGCACGCCTACGCGCGCGCCGAGCGGGCCCAGCTGTGCTGGACGCTCGGCATCACCGAGCACCACAACGGCACGGACAACGTGCGCGCGCTCATCAACCTGTCGCTGCTCACCGGCCATGTGGGCCGCTACGCCAGCGGGTTGCAGCCGCTGCGCGGCCAGAACAACGTGCAGGGCGGCGGCGACATGGGCGCGATCCCCAACCGCCTGCCCGGCTTCCAGGACATCCTCGACCCGGACGCGCGGCTCAAGTTCGAGTCGGCCTGGGACACCGTGATCCAGTCCCACTACGGCCTGAACCTCACCGAGATGTTCGAGGCGATGGAGGAGGGCACGCTCAAGGCGGTCTACTGCATCGGCGAGAACCCGGCGCAGTCGGAGGCGGACAGCGAGCAGGCCGTACGACGGTTGTCCGCCCTCGACTTCCTTGTCGTCCAGGACATCTTCCTCACGAAGACTGCCGAGTTGGCGGACGTCGTGCTGCCCGCCACCGCCGGCTGGGCGGAGACCGAGGGGACAACGACCAACAGCGAGCGGCGAGTTCAGCGGGTACGGCGGGCGGTCACCCCGCCCGGTGAGGCCCGCGAGGACATCGACATCATCTGCGCGCTGGCCGACCGGCTCGGGCACGACTGGAAGTACGCCGACTCGGAGGCCGTGTGGAACGAACTGCGGTCGCTGTCACCGGATCACCACGGGATGACGTACGCCCGCCTGGAGGAGCACCAGGGCATCCAGTGGCCGTGCCCGAGCACCGACGAACTCGAACCGACCTATCTGCACGGCAGGTTGTGGGAGACGGACCCGGCGCGGCGGGGTGTGCGGGCGCCGTTCGGGCTCGTCCAGCACGATCCGCCCGTCGACCTCACGGACGAGGAGTATCCCCTCCGGCTGACGACCGGGCGGCGGCTGGACTCGTACAACACCGGTGTGCAGAGCGGGAGTTTCGCCTCTCCGCTCAGGCGCGGCGAGTTCATCGAGCTGTGTCCGGAGGACGCGGAGCGGTACGGGGTCGTGGTCGGCGAGGAGGTGCGGGTGTCCTCGCGGCGCGGGGCAGTGGTGGCGCCGGTGTGGGTGGACACGGCGTTGCGGCCCGGGCTCGCCTTCATGACCATGCACTTTCCCGACGAGGTGGACACCAACCAGCTGACGATCGAGGCGAATTGCCCGATCGCGGGGACGGCGGAGTTCAAGGCGTCGGCGATCCGCATCGAGAAGCTTCCGGTCGCGACCTACGTGAGGTGACGCAAGTGGACCTGCACTTCGGCGACAGCAAACCGACGGACGAGGAACGGGCCGCCGTGGACGCCCTGTTGGGCCCTCCGGAGTCCTCGTGGGAGGGCGCGGACCGTTCCGACGCCGATCTGAGGTGGGCGCGCGGTGGGCGCGCGGCGCGGGACCGTCGTGATCTGCTGTTGCCGGGGCTGCACGCGATCAACGACCGGGTCGGCTGGATCAGTGAGGGCGCCCTCGCGTATCTGTGCCGGCGCCTCACGGTCCCACCGGCGGAGGCGTACGGGGTCGCCACCTTCTACGCCATGTTCTCGGTGACACCCCGCCCCGCGACCGTGCTCCACGTGTGCACGGACCTCGCGTGCACGGCCGCAGGCGCGGCCCGCCTTCAAACGGGGGTCGAGTCCCGGCTCGGGCCCGGCAGCGGGGTCGCCGTCGAGCGGAGCCCCTGTCTGGGCCTGTGCGAACGGGCTCCGGCCGCGCTCGCGATCAGGTCCGGCGATCCGGTGCGTACGGCGGTGTCGGCACCGGCGACGGTGGAGGCGGCCGTCCTCGCGGCGACCGCGCCCGACTCGGCGCCGGAGGAACCGGGCGCGGTGAGCGCCGTACCGCAGGCGGGCGACCCTGCGCTGGTCCTGCTGCGCCGGGTCGGCGTCGTCGATCCGGCCTCGCTGGACGACTACCGCGCGCACGGCGGTTACACGGCCCTGCGCCGGGCGTTCGAGCTCGGTCCCGCCGGGGTCATCCGTGAGGTGACCGACTCCGGCCTGGTCGGGCGTGGTGGCGCCGCCTTCCCCGCCGGCCGCAAATGGCAGGCCACGGCGTCCCAGCCCGACCGTCCGCACTACCTGGTGTGCAACGCCGACGAGTCCGAGCCGGGCACCTTCAAGGACCGGGTGGTCATGGAGGGCGACCCGTACGCGCTGGTCGAGGCGATGACGGTGGCGGCGTATGCAGTCGGCGCGCACCGGGGTTTTCTGTATGCACGTGGGGAGTATCCGAGAGCCGTACATCGTATGCAGCATGCCGTCGACCAGGCGCGCACACGCGGGCTCCTCGGCGACGACGTCCTCGGCCAGGGCTACGCCTTCGACATCGAGATCCGGCGCGGCGCGGGCGCGTACATCTGCGGTGAGGAGACGGCCCTGTTCAACTCCATCGAGGGGTATCGGGGCGAGCCGCGTTCGAAGCCGCCTTTCCCTGTGGAGAAGGGGCTGTTCGGCAAGCCGACGGTCGAGAACAACGTGGAGACGCTCGTCAACGTGCTGCCGATCCTGACGATGGGCGCGCCCGCGTACGCGGCGATCGGCACCGGCAGGTCCACCGGGCCCAAGCTGTTCTGTGTGTCGGGGAGTGTGGACCGGCCGGGCGTCTACGAGCTGCCGTTCGGCGCCACGCTCGACGAACTGCTGCAACTCGCGGGCGTACGGGGGCGGTTGCGGGCGGTGCTGCTCGGCGGGGCGGCGGGTGGTTTCGTACGGCCCGACGAACTGGACATCCCGCTCACCTTCGAAGGCACCCGGGAGGCGGGTACGACGCTCGGTTCGGGGGTTGTGATGGCCTTCGACGACACCGTGCCGTTGCCCCAACTCCTGTTGCGGATCGCCGAGTTCTTCCGGGACGAGTCGTGCGGGCAGTGCGTGCCGTGCCGGGTCGGGACCGTACGGCAGGAGGAGGCGCTGCACCGGATCGCGAAGCGCACCGGCGCGGCTGCCGCCGACGACATCGTCCTGCTGCGAGAGGTCGGGCGGGCGATGCGGGACGCCTCGATCTGCGGTCTGGGGCAGACCGCGTGGAACGCCGTGGAATCCGCCATCGACCGGCTGGGAGCGTACGAATGACCGTGATACCGCTGGGGATTCCGCGTCGGATGCTGGAGTTCACGATCGACGGGGAGCCCGTCCGGGCACCCGAGGGTTCGACGGTCCTGGACGCCTGCCGGGCCGCCGGGAAGGACGTGCCGACGCTCTGCCAGGGCGACACGCTCGCCCCGAAGAACGCCTGCCGGGTGTGCGTGGTGGAGGTCGAGGGGGCCAGGACCCTCGTGCCGGCCTGTTCTCGCAAGGCCGAGCCCGGCATGGAGGTGCGGACCGACACGGAGCGGGCCCGGCACAGCCGCAAGATCGTCCTCGAACTCCTGGCCTCTTCAGTCGACTTGTCGATGACACCGAGGGCCGCCGAGTGGATCAAGGAGTACGGGGCGGAGCCGGACCGTTTCGGCCCGGACGCGGCCCGGCTCGGCGAGGAGCCGAGGGTCGACAACGACCTGTATGTGCGCGACTACGACAAGTGCATCCTCTGCTATAAGTGCGTGGACGCGTGCGGCGACCAGTGGCAGAACACCTTCGCGATCTCCGTCGCGGGGCGTGGTTTCGACGCGCGGATCGCGGTGGAGCACGACGCGCCTCTGACCGACTCGGCGTGCGTGTACTGCGGGAACTGCATCGAGGTGTGCCCGACCGGGGCCCTGTCCTTCAAGTCCGAGTTCGACATGCGGGCGGCGGGTACCTGGGACGAGTCCGAGCAGACCGAGACGACCACCGTGTGCGCGTACTGCGGAGTGGGCTGCAACCTCACTCTGCACGTGCAGGACAATGAGATCGTGAAGGTCACCTCTCCGCACGACAACCCGGTGACCCACGGCAACCTCTGCATCAAGGGCCGTTTCGGCTACCAGCACGTACAGAACCGGGGCTGATCAGGACATGGGACGAGTCACGGAACGACGCAAGGTGATCCGGATCCGGGACGGCGTGGTCTCCAGCCGCCCGGACACACTCGTCGCCGAGGAGCCCCTGGAGATCCGACTCAACGGCAAACCGCTCGCGATCACCATGCGCACGCCCGGCGACGACTTCGCGCTCGCGGCCGGGTTCCTGGTCAGCGAAGGTGTACTGGCTAACGCATACGATCTGCAGAACATCGTGTACTGCGCCGGGGCGACTGTAGACGGCTCGAACTCGTACAACGTGGTGGACGTACGGACCGCCCCGGACGTGGTGATGCCCGACATCACCCTGGAGCGGAACGTGTACACGACGTCCTCGTGCGGTCTGTGCGGCAAGGCGAGCCTGGACGCGGTCCGTACGACGGCACGCTGGCCCATCGCCGACACTCCCCCGGTCCGTGTCGAGCCCTCGCTGCTCGCGAGCCTCCCCGACCGGCTGCGCGCGGCCCAGCGGGTCTTCGACCGGACCGGGGGTCTGCACGCGGCGGCCCTGTTCAGCGAGGAGGGCGAGCTGCTGGACGTACGGGAGGACGTGGGCCGGCACAACGCGGTCGACAAGCTGGTCGGCCGCGCCCTGCAGAACGGGGACCTGCCCCTGTCGCGGGTGATCCTGCTGGTCTCTGGCCGGGCCTCCTTCGAGCTCGCGCAGAAGGCCGTGATGGCGGGCATCCCGCTGCTGGCGGCGGTGTCGGCGCCCTCGTCGCTGGCCGTGGACCTGGCGGCGGAGACAGGCCTGACCCTGGTGGGTTTCCTGCGGGGCAGCAACATGAACGTGTACGCGGGCGAGGACCGTATCGCCCTGCGGGCCGCGGCCGCCCAGGGCTGAGATCCGCGCCCCGCGTCACGGCGGCGGGGCCCCGGCCGGCGGGGAGCGCCCCCTGCGCCGCAGGGGCCCCGCCTCAGCCTTGCCCGGTCCCGGCGAGAACCGTGCCCCGGGTCAGCCCTGTACGGTCTCCACGAAGGCCGTGATCAGGGGTGAGCGGCGGGCCGCCTCCCAGGCGAGGATCACCTGGTCGGGTTCGGCGTCGGTCACGGGGACGTAGGTGATGTCGGGGCGGGAGTACTGCTCGGCGACGGAGACGGGGACGAGGGTGATGCCCGCTCCGGAGGCCACGGCCTCGAACTTCTCCTCGATGCTGCGGATCGGCACGTCGTCGGGACCGGGGTCGGCGTACCGCAGCCAGGTCTCGCCGTCGAGGTCGGCCAGCACGAGGTCCTGTTTGCCGGCGAGGCGGTGGTCGGCGGGGAGCATGGCGACCCGGGTCTCGGTGAAGAGCGGGAGCAGTGTGAGGCCCTGTTCGCGGATCGGGCGGCGCAGGTAGGCGAGGTCGACGGTGCCGTCGAGAATCAGCTGTTCCTGGTCGTCCCATTCGACCCGGCGGGCCTTCACCTCGATGTCGGGGTGGGCGGCGCCGTAGGCGCGCAGGGCGTGGGTGATCACGACGCCCGCGCGGAAGCCGACGACGAGGCGGTGCGGCCCCCGCGCGGACCGCTGCACCCTACGGCGTGCCGCATGCGCCGAGGCGAGCAACGCGCGCCCGTCGTCGAGGAGTTGCCGCCCTGCCGCGGTCAACGTCACCCCGTGGCTGTCACGTTCGAAGAGCGTGGCGTCCAAGTCCTTTTCCAGGGCCCGGATCTGACGGCTCAGCACCGGCTGCGCGATGTGCAGCTGCTCGGCCGCGCGGCCGAAGTGCAACAGCTCGGCCACTGCCACGAAGTAGCGGACCTTCCGCAGGTCGAGGTCCATCGGTGCCGCCCTTCCGTACGCCTTCGGCGATGCCTTCAGGGTATCGCCACCGACGAAAGAGGTCTTGGACGGCGGGGCGGTGGCGGCCACAGGCTGGATGACGTCACAACAACGCGCACAACCCGAAAGGTGCAGGACATGGGACTGCGAGGACAGCGGATCGTCGTCATCGGCGGTACGGCGGGAATCGGGCTCGCGGTCGCGGAGGCGGCCGCGCGGGAGGGCGCCCGGGTGGTGGTCGCCTCACGCCGGCAGGAGAGCGTGGACGCGGCCCTGAAGCAACTCCCGGAGGGCGCCGAGGGCCACGTACTGGACGCGAGCGACGAGGAGGCGGTGCGGGGCTTCTTCGGGAGGCTCGGCGGCTACGACCATCTGGTGTACACAGCCGGTGAGGCGCTGCTGATGGAGAGCCTCGGCGAGTCCGACCTCGGGCGGGCCCGCGCCTTCCTGGACACCCGGCTGTGGGGTGCCTACACGGCCGTGAAGTACGGCACCGCGTCGATCCGGGAGGGCGGTTCCGTGGTCCTGACCACGGGCACCGCCGGTCGCAGGCCGCTGCCAGGCACTTCCGTCGCCGCCGCACTGTGCGGGGCGATGGAGTCGCTCACCCGGGCACTGGCGCTGGAGCTGGCCCCGCTGCGGGTCAACGTGGTCGCGCCCGGTGTGGTCCGCACCGAGCTGTGGCGGGAGTTGGGCGACGAGCACCGGGACGGGCTGTTCGAGTCCGTCGCCGGGTCGCTGCCGGTCGGCCGGATCGGCGAGCCGGAGGACATCGCCGAGGCGTACCTGTATCTGATGCGCGGTGGCTACAGCACCGGTTCGACGGTGGTCGTGGACGGCGGCACGGTCCTCGTCTGACCGCTCCACCGCCCGCGTCGGCCACCCGTCCCAGTCACCCGGCACGAAGCACACCTCAGGCGCTCACCGCGAAGCGCACCTCCGCCGCCGTCACCACCAACCCCAGCCGCGGGAAGTCGAGTTTGACCGACGCCTGGTGCTCGGCCGCGGTGAGCGCGCTCATCGCGTCCTCGACGAAGACGAGTTCGTGCCCGAGGTCGCCGGCGGCACGCGCGGTGGACTCCACGCCGAGGTTGGTGGCGATCCCGCCGAACACCAGGGTGTTGACGCCCCGTTCACGCAGCCGCTCCTCAAGTCCCGTGCTCTGGAAGCCCCCGATCGTCCGCTTCACGATCTCCAAGTCCCCTTCCCGCACCAGCCCGTCGGCGAGTCCACTGCCGGCGGGCTGTTCGGCGATGCCGGGACGTTCGACCCGGATCAGCACGACGAGCGCACCGGCGGAACGGAACACGGATGCCAACTCCTCGGCCACGGCGAGGACTTCGGTGCCCTTGTACGGTTCGAGCGGCAGCGCGACGATGCGGTCCATCAGGTCGACGAGGACCAGGGCGGTGCGCTCGGGGTCGAGGGCGAGCCGGGGTTCGGGAGTCTGCGGTGGGGTCATGACGGAACGTTAGCTCCCATCAGCCGTCCGTACCGGAGATCCGGATCAACAGGCCCATGAACTGGTCACGTTCGGCCACCGACAGCGGGGCGAGGAGCTCCTCGTTGGCCTCACGGGCCGCCTTCTCGCAGCGCTTCAGCAGCCGTGTGCCCTCGGCCGTGAGCGACACCGCGTTCTTGCGGCGGTCGTTCGGGTCCGGCTCGCGTACGACCAGGCCGGAGGACTGGAGGTCGTTGAGGATGCCGACGACGTCCTTGGGGTCGAGCCCGACGCTGCGGCCGAGGTCGGCCTGGGCGACGGGGGCGAGATCGCGGACGGCGGAGAGCACCACGTGGTGCCACATCTTCAGCCCCTCGGCGGCCAGGGCGCCGGCGACGAGGGCCCGGCCGCGGGCGGCGGCTCGGCCGAGGAGCCAGCTGGGGAGGGAGCGGATCGCGGGGAGGGGTGCTTCGGCCATGCGGGCAGCCTAGCGAAAAGTCGTTGGACTTACCAATGAAATCGTGAATATCATTGGACCTCCCAATGATTCCTGGAGGTGCGATGCGTCGCGTCCGGTACGAGTCCACCGGCGGCCCGCTGTTCCTGGAGGAGGCCCCCGTCCCCGAGCCGGACCCCGGCGAAGTCCTCGTCCGCACCGAGGCGATCGGGGTCACCCTGCCCGTCGTCCGCAAGGTCACCGAGGCCGCCGAGCCGATCCCGCTCGGCGGCGAGATCGCCGGGGAGGTGGCCGCCGTGGGCGAGGGCGTCACCCGTTTCCGGGCGGGCGAGCGCGTGACGGGTCTGTGCTTCGGGCACGGATACGCCGACTACGCCGTCCTCCACGAGGCCATGACCTCCCCCGTGCCCGGCACCGCCTCCGCCGTCGACGCGGTCGCGCTCGTCCGCAGCGGGCTGGTGGCCCTGGGCGCGCTGGACGCGGCCCGCCCCGAACCCGGCGAGGCCGCGCTGATCACGGCCGCGGCGAGCGGAGTCGGCCATCTCGCCGTGCAGTTGGCGAAGGCGCGGGGCCGCGCCGGGCGGGTGGTGGGCGCGGTGTCCGATCCGGCGAAGGCCGACTTCGTGGGCGCGCTGGGCACCGACGAGGTGGTCACGTACGGGCGGGACGACTGGGGCGGCCCCTTCGACTACGTCCTCGACGCGGTGGGCGGCGACCTGCTCACCCCGGCCGTCGCCGCGCTCGCCCCGGGCGGGCGGCTCGTGGCGTACAGCTCGGGCGGCGGGACGATCCAGGCGTACGACCTGCTCGTGGGCGGCAAGTCCGTGATCGGGTTCCAGACGGCTCGGATCGCGCGCGGGAAGCCGGAGTTGTTCGAGACGTGGCGGCAGGAGCTGTGGCGGCTGTTCGCGGAGGGCGCCCTGAAGCCTGTGGTGCACGGGGAGTTCGGGCTGGCGGAGGCCGCCGCGGCGCACAAGGTGATCGAGTCGCGGAGCAACCTCGGCAAGGTTGTACTGCGCCCCTGAGACGCCACACCGGAGCTGACGCTCCCTCACTGTCCGTCCGCCACGCCCGACTTCCGCACCGACGACCGCTGCACGCTTCTTGTGAGGCACCGGAGGCCCCAACTAACGTCTGTGACACGCCCGTTGGACGTGGGATGTCCGGATGTCCAGACGAATGAAGGGCAGGTAGCACCATGCCGTCGAGTCTTCGCGCACGTCTGAGATCCACCCTCACCGCCGCACTCACCCTGGCCGCGCTGCTCATGCTCCCGAGCCCCGCGCACGCCACCGCCCAATCCGCCGCCCCCACCCCCGAGTTCGACCAGCAGGTCCTCTTCAAGGCCTCCCAGGACCCGGGCTACGCCTGCTTCCGCATCCCCGCCGTGGTGAAGACGAACGACGGCGCTCTGCTCGCGTTCGCCGAGGGCCGGGTCCTCAACTGCGGTGACGCCGCCGACATCGACATCGTCGTCAAACGCTCCACGGACGACGGCCTCACCTGGAGCCCGCTTCAGGTCGTCAACCGCGGCGGCGGTGACACCCACGGCAACCCGGCGCCCATCGTGGACCGTAGGACCGGGCGCATCCTGCTCGCCGAGACGTACAACACGGGCCGTACGGACAGCGCCAGTTGCTCGGTCCCCTGCGATCGCACCCCGCACCTGCAGTACAGCGACGACGACGGTCTGACCTGGTCGCAGCCGCGTGACCTGAGCGCCGAGATCCTGCCCCCGAACTGGAACTCCTGGTACGCCACCGGCCCCGTGCACGGCATCCAGCTCACCCGCGGCAAGCACAGGGGCAGGCTCGTGTTCGGCGTCAACACCGAGACCTGGGACGGCAGTCGGGTCACCGCGAACAACGCGGCGCTGATCGTGAGCGACGACGGAGGCGACCACTGGAGGATCGGCGCGACCGACTCGTACCCGATCGCGGCCGACGGGACCTGGCGGCAGAAGCCGTCCGAGGTGACGCTGACCGAGCGCACCGACGGCTCGGTCCTGGTGAGCGGCCGTGAACAGGACGGCACCGACCTCGGGCACCGCACCCAGGCGGTCAGCCGCGACGGCGGCGACAGCTTCACCGCGCCCTTCCGCGACCTGCCCGACCTGTACGCCCCGCAGGTCCAGTGCTCGACGCTCGGCGTCGGCGCCCGCATCCTGCTGTCCTGCGACGCCGACCCGGACCGCCGCCGCACGATGATGATCCGCTCCTCCTACGACGGCGGCCGGACCTGGGACAGCGTGGACCGCGGCACGGTCGTGACGAAGGACTGGTCGGGCTACTCCGACATGGCACGCATCGACCGCGACACGGTGGGCCTGCTCTACGAGGGCGGTGCCGTGAGCGCCACCGACGAGATCCGCTTCGCCCGCTTCAACGAGGCCTGGCTGCAACCGCGTCGGGGCCCGGACCCGACGACCGCCGACCTCGCCCCGCACGCCGAGCGCGCGGCCGTGCTCGGCGGCGCCCAGGAGACGGACGGCGTGTCCGGTGCCGCCCTGTCCTTCGACGGCGTCGACGACGCTGTCCGCCTGCCGTACAGCGACCGACTCCCCCTGGGGACAAAGGACTTCACGGTGTCCCTCTGGTTCCGCTACACCGCCACCACCGGCGATCAGCCGTTCCTGTGGATGGGCGGGGTCGGCACCACCCAGCCGCAGGTCTGGCTGCGCGGTGAACCCGCCGGCAACCATGTCCGGGCGCTGATCACCACCCGGGACGGTGCGACGACCGTCCACACCACCTCGGTCGTCACCACCGGCGCCTACAACGACGGCGAGTGGCACCAGGCCGTACTGCGGCGCGGCGGTGGGCAGTTGACCCTCTCCGTCGACGGTACGGCGGTGAGCACGGCGGACGTCGTGGGCTCCGTCAGCCGCAACTCGCCGTTCGGTGTGCACATCGGTCAACGTATGGACAGCCTCCAGTACTTCACCGGGTCGATCGACGAAGTCCACGTCTGGGACCGGGTGTTGACGGACGACGAGCTGGCCGCGCAGCATCCCCCCACCGCGGGAACCGTGCTGTGGCTGCCCATGGACCATGTGAGCGGCAGCCACTAACGTCCCGGGCGTGCCCGACGACCGACGAGCACGACAGCGCACGGGAGCCGGGGTCGGCCTGCTACTGACCCTGGTTCTCGCGGCCGTGCTGCTCACCGCCCTCCCCAAGGACCACGACCGGGAGGGCGGCGGCGCGTGCACGGCCCGTACGGTGCGCTCCTGGTCGGCGGACGCTCGGCTCACCAACTCCTTTGCCGCGTACGGCGACGACGAGACCCGTACCGACGACTGGACCGGCGGCGACGGCACCCACTCGGTGCGGCTGCCGGACGGGCGGATGCTGTGGCTGTTCTCCGACACCTATCTCGGCCAGGTGCACGGCCCGCCCAACCCGGTCGGCGAGTCGTACGCCTGGCGGGACACCACCGCGCCGCTGGTGCGCAACTCGGCGGTGGTGATGCGCGACGGGAACCCCCAACTCACGCTCCCCGCACCGTTGTTCCCCGACCCGGCCCCGAACGAGTGGCGTTGGCCGGTCGCGGCCCGTGTCGAGCCCCGCTCCCCCGGCTCGGCCGAGTCCGTCGTGCGGGTGCTGCTGTGGACGAGGACGGCCGGACAGTACCCGTGGATCTACGGTGTGCCGACCGCGACCGAGGTGGCCACGCTGTCGCTGCCGGACCTGCGGGTGGAGTCGATCGTGAAGGTCTTCGACCAGCAGTTGGTCCAGGACCCGTCCCTGCGGGTGCAGTTCGGGACGACGTTGGTCGCGGTGGGCGGATGGACGTACGTCTTCGGTGGGAACGACGCCCAGGCCGCGGCCCGGCCGACCTCCTCGGCGTATGTGGCGCGGGTGCCGGAGGGGCGGCTCGGGGAGCCGGCCGCCTGGGAGTACTGGGACGGTTCGGCGTGGACGGGACGGGCCGGGCCGCGGCCGGTGCTCGGGGACGGTCAACACACGGGTGTGGGCAGCGCGTTCTCGGTGGTGCGGGACGGCGGGACGTACGTCCTGTTCACGATGGCCGCGGGCAGCCGGGGCCTCACCACCGTCACCTCGTACTGGGCCTGTTCGCCCACCGGACCGTGGCACGGACCGACCAGGAGTTTCAGCCCGCCGCTGCCGCCGGGGCAGGTCGCCGCGTACAACCCGCAGGTGCACACGGCGTTGCGCGGCGACGGGCGGATCGTGCTCAGCTACGACGTCAACTGGCTGGACGCGACGGCCACTTCGGCCGCGCTGAACCTCAGCCGGAACGTGTCCCTGTACCGACCGCGGTTCGTGACGCTGCGGTTGGGCCCGCCGTCCCGGTGACCTCGGGCTGCGGGTCGCGGGCGCGGCGCTTGGCGATGACCGCGCACACCATCAGCTGCATCTGGTGGAAGAGCATCAGCGGCAGCACGGCCAGCGAGGCGTGGGCGCCGAACAGGACGCTGGCCATGGGCAGTCCGGAGGCCAGGGACTTCTTCGAGCCGGCGAACTGGATGGCGATCCGGTCCTCCCGGTCGAAGCGCAGCGCCTTGCCGCCGTACCAGGTCAGGGTGAGCATCACCGCGAGCACGACG
>Ga0307507_10008525_pt1 | contig 14125 bp, 17 predicted proteins | sample 7_EM_MG_FD_207223 | JGI IMG/M metagenome (GOLD analysis project Ga0307507, IMG submission 207223) | Populus trichocarpa ectomycorrhiza microbial communities from riparian zone in the Pacific Northwest, United States - 7_EM | ecosystem: Host-associated > Plants > Roots > Unclassified | place... | reverse complement strand
GTTAAGAATTGAGAAAGATCCATTTTGGGACAAATACTTTTTTTAATGACTTTAATTCTAACTCACTCAAATCTTCATCATTTTGCTTCATTCTATTTTTGGATATAGAAACTTTAAGTAGGCAAATGTGCTCACCATCTATCAATGTATGGTATGCATCAAATAATTTACAGTTGTCACATTACATTTTGCCTGAGTCTTTATGAGATGTAATTCAGTTTCAGTCATAGATATGTCAAATCTTCATTAAATCTCTTGAAAATTGGTTGAATGATGGGTATTTACAGGCTCTACTATGTTATATAACCTGTTTAATTTTCAGAGTAATGATAATTGAGATACAGATGGTTTATATTGGTACAATGAATTTTATACAAAAAAACCGGTCTGAACCGGTCTAAATCAGTTCCATGGACTGCAAAAGACCGGTCCTAGGTGGTCCTGTTCAGTCCCCAAAATATCTGGGTCAGTCCTAGACCGGTTGCGGTTCACGGTTGCCCGTTTTGGGGGCAAAAAACCGAATTGAACCGGACTTGCGAACACTACAGGCATATACACATGATGCGAGCCAGACACGAGAAGTCAGAAAGTCACATGTGGGAAAATGATTATGCAAGCAAGCTCAATTAGTCGAGCTCGTCACACACATGACTTGTCACACAGGAAAGACACCTCTGATATTATATTACCACAAGAAAGAAAGAAACATGGCTCTGTTGCATCACATGCAACAGGATACCTTTGTTCTGAATGAAAAACATATGATAGAATTTTTGAAGAGCTTTATCATGCTCTAACAAAGAGATAAGGATTTTCTGATGAAAATCTACCTAGAAAATCATAAGCCAAAAGTAGATGGCAACACATCAGCATGTGCATCAATGCATCAGCAAGCCTATCAACACTATGATGAAATGTGTCAAAATGGTTACCGAGGCTATAGAGAAAGAAAAACACAAGAGATCAAAGAGAGCTAAAAATAGCTACATCGGCTATAACCATGTACACATCAATACTGATGTATTCCACATATACACTACAAAATCTGTAGTGCCCTTCAAGAAAGACTATAAAATATTATGATACCCTAGTAAATTAGTTCGGATTATTCAGCTTTCACATATATATTGCAGAGAAACACATGTAAATGCATAGATAAGGATTTTTTGTATTTAAGGAGTGTGCGGCTAGGTCAAAATGCAAGAAATTGTCCCACATTGACCACCTAGTTGCACTCCAAGTAGAGACTCAGGAGGTGGACAGTTGTAATTAAATTTAAAGAGTTTTCTTCGAGATTAAGATAAAGTTTTGTGTGAACAAAGCCAGTGCACTTAGGTGTCAACATACTTTGTCTTTGGCAAAGCTTAAGGTTTTAAAAATTAAGAATTCTTGACAAGGCAGTGAACTTGTAAGGGCAGTGTTGGATCATGCTGATATTGTAAACATTCAAGGGAACTATACAAGTCAGAAGTCTAAAAGTCTGTTGTTTTGTGGAAAATTTAAGAAAACTTGTTAAAAAGCCAGAAAGCCAGTTAAAGACAAGGTAGACAAAGCCATAAATTTGTTCCAGCACAGCTAGTAAAATCTATAAATCACACCCGATTTAACAAACCCAAATCAAAGCATTAAGGCTACCACTTGCGATTTTTATACACAAAAATTCGTGAAACAGTCAATAAAGTTGAATTCTACTAGACAAAACATTTGGGTATTTTCTAATACCTTGAGAACCCTGAACTTGAAGCACCATGCACATACAGTGGGTAATTGTGTTTAAGGTTTGTGTGTGTGTGTGTGTGTTGTTTAGGTGTGGTTCATGCACCTGTTCAGTTTGCGTGTTGCACAATTTCCCATTCCCACATGTCACGGTCTTCTCAGCGCTGAGGAAAGTGAAGGAACTCCAATCATTCCTAGGCTTTGCCAACTTCTACCAATGATTCATCAACAACTACTCTTGGATCACAAAACCCCTCAATAGCCTACTACAAGGAAATACCCCTGGGAAATGGACTGAACAATGTGAAAGTGTATTTCAACTACTCAAGAAAGCTTTCACAACCACTCCAATCCTATGTCTCTTTGATCCCACCCTCTCCATCATCCTAGAATGTGACGCCTCAGACTTCACCATCACCGCCATCATCTGACAATTCGATATCGGATCCAAAGACCTGTGTCCTGTTGCCTTCTATACATGTTCCATGATCAATGCTGAACTGAACTACAACATATACAACAAAGAGTTACTAGCCATCATTGAAGCCTTTAGGCAATGGAGAGCCTACCTCAAAGGCATGGCCCACCCTGTTCAAGTTTACTCCAACCACAATAACCTCCAGTATTTCACAACCACTAAGCTACTAAGCCATCAACAAGCAAGATGGTCTGAAAACTTATCCGAATTCGATTTTCACATCCACTACCAACCAGGGAGATTAGGCAAAAAACCTGACACCTTAACATGCTGACCTGACATGTACCCAAAGAAGACATTCACTTTGACAAACTCCCTAGTCTCTAAAATTCTTATCCCTCCTGAATGGCTCAATGCAACTCTCCTCATGAATCACTAGTGGGTACAACTTTTATCATAAAAATAAGGCAAGTGCCTATGGGTCACTGTGTATAAGTCCACAGTCTTTATAGTAGGGAATCATTCCTGTTACGATGTCTTGTCATTATCATAAAGCCTGCACTTTTGTCATTAAGTGTAGGCAAGGCCTTAAATCTCTTTCATAAGCTAGCCTGGGTATATCATTACCAATTTCATATATTTCCAAGGCCATATCATTAGCTATTTCATTGACTACTTTGGGCAATATCAGTGCAATTTTCATTAGTTATCTGGTCAATATGATTGTGATATTGATTAGATACCTGGGTGATATCATTGTGACTTTCATTAGCTATATGGGCAATATCATTGCAATTTTCTTTAGCTACCTGGGCAATATCATTGCAATTTTCATTAGCTACATGGGCAATATCATTATGATTTTCATTAGCTACCTGGGCAATATCATTGCAATTTTCATTAGCCTAGGTGATTTCAATGAACATTTCATTCTTATCCCTAGGATATTTCATTGCAATTTTCATATGAATACCTAGGGGATTTCAATGGACATTTCATTCTTATCCCTGGGATATTTCAATGCAATTTTCATATGAATACCTTGGCAATTTCAATGGATATTTCATTCTTAGCCCCAGGATATTTCATTGCACTTTCCATATGGATGCCTGGTGCTTTCAATGGATATTTCATTCTTAACCACAGGATATTTCATTGCACTTTTCATATGGATACCTGGCACTTTCAATAGATATTTCATTCTTAGCCCAAGGATATTTCATTGTGATTTTCATATGGATGCCTGGTGCTTTCAATAGATATTTCATTGTACTAAAACCAGCCAAAAAATCCAAACAAAAATGAAAAAAAAAAAAGGAATAGTGTATAGGATGTCAGTTACTGATTCCAGGGTCCACTATATATATCCAAAAAAGGAAATATCATTGCACCCTTGACCAAAAAGTGGAAGAAGCCAAGATAAGAAAAGAATGATGATACATGTCAGGGTCCATGTAATGGGTTGTTGGGAGTGTGGTCACATGACCAATTTCCTAAAATGGTCAAAAACAAAAGTTGTAGCCCTGCACTGTAGCTTTCAGAATCAGTTGGAATTATGTTCTAAAGTGCTTCCATTGTGGAGATATGAGGTAAAAGATTTTCAAAAGGGCTGTGTTTTTTTTGTTTTTTGCATTTTTCTTGATGAAAACAATACCAAATCACATGATTTCACCACATTTGGAAAGCTAACAGAAGGGGCTACAATTGTTGTACCATGGGAAATTTACCAAAAAAGGAAGTTGCATACCCTAAAAGAGAAATTGGCATTGACTAGTGTTCACAAGTCCAGTCTACAGGACTGGAAATATACATAGGGCTGAACTGGACTGAACCACAGTCCAGTCTTTTTCCAGTTGCCAGTTGCCATGTTTTTGTAGATATTTAAAAACTGAAAAAGACTGGTCTAGACTGGTTGCAACTGGTCTTTCATCCTGTCACATGTTGGAACTTACTCATGCACATATTTACTTAATTTTCGGTCCCTGAATCATCAAAAATGGTCAAGAATTGGTTGAGATATGGCCAAAAACATTTTTGTATGCATATTTTGTTGTAAATTTACCTGACCTATAATTATTTTACCTACAGCTATATGACATCATAAAAATAACAACAACACACTTAATCATTTGTACCATGTAATTTTATCTATTTAACATCCCAAATGAATTGCAACTACAAACTGCAAATTACAAACTAAAAACTGCAATTCAAATGTATATCCTTTCTGTTTTCTCCATATCTCAGCCAAATCTTGATGGAATTGCTTAAATTCTTAATCAGTCTACAGAGAATTAAAATCTCTATCTATGTATGCAATGTACATGAGGTAATAATTTTTTTATTTAGTACAATAAATTTTACAACAAAAGACCAGTCACAACTGGTCTGGACTGGTTTTTTTCGTGTTGTGGACCGATTAGGACCAGTCTTTAAGGGTCTGGTTGTGGTCCCTCAATATCTGAATCGGTCTAGACCGGTTGCGGTTGCCAGTTGCCTCATTTTGAAGTAAAAAACCGGACCAGACTGGACTTTACAGCTGTTTTCAGAAGGGTTGGCACTCACACATCATTTTGAAAACATGAGCAAATTAGCTACTTAGATAATTTAGCGTGTTTGACCTCTCACTGATTCACCAATCACACCATGCCCTTCCACAAGATTAGCCGTGACCTGAAACTTGCTGTTATAAGGCTTTACGAGTGTGAAATCTTGCCTCTGGGGGATATTCTTGACATCATGCATCTGTCTCAGAGGACCTTTTTCTGCATTCTAAAGCTCTGGCGCGAGACCGGCGATGTTGTCACCCACAAGTATGGGAACCTTGCTGGTCAGCCGCAAATTCTCAACTTCGACGACATCCATTATGTTCTACAGCTGGTTCACCTTCATCCCGATTGGTTCCTTGACGAGCTTCTTGATCTTCTGAAAACCAACCACTTTATCTCCATTCACTACATTACAATTCACTGAGAGCTGCAGAGGGCAGGAGTCTCGTACAAGAAGCTCAAACACATTGCCTCAGAGCACAATGAGGAGGCTCACAATGACTACATAGCTTGTATCAGCCAGTATGAGCCCGAAGAGGTTGGTTTCCTTGATGAGACATCAAAGAACGACAAGACTGCCACTCGGGCAAATGGGTGTGCCAAAAAAGGACGCCGCACCATAATGAAACAACGCTTTGTCTGCGGAACACATCTTTTGGCAACTGCACTTCTCACTGTGGATGGAATTGTGGCATCGACGGTTGTTGAAGGGTCGATGAATAGAGAAATGTATCTGGAATTTCTCGAGTACCATGTGGTGAGTGCCATAAAACATGTACCATTTACACAATCTTACTTTGATTCGGCCTCTCGTGTTCAGATGCCCCTAACCTCTGCTTACCCAGGTCCTTTGAGTGTGCTCATCATGGATAATGCCTGCATTCATCATGGTGATGAGATCTTGGTACTAGCTGATCGTTTCGGTGAGTATTAGTCAAATGTATGCACTCCAATTTCTGATTGACAGGCTTCCCCTTGTTTTAGGTGTTCGGATTGAGTATCTACCACCATACTCCCCCGATTTGAACCCAATTGAAGAGGCCTTCTCAAAAATCAAAGTGTTCATCCGTCAAAACGGTGATATTTTTCTGTCAGCAGAAAACGCAGCAATATTTTATGACATGTATGTTGCATTGGATGTTATTACTTCAGAGGATGCAATAGGGTACTTTATACATGCAGGTTATTTCTAGTATACAAATACATACATACAGCCACCATTCATCGGAAAGTGAAGAATGAATTTTACTTGAGAACAGTTGGTGGTAGCGAAGAATATGAGAAATGTGAGTATCTAAGCATGAGGCCAATGAATACCTGCAGCCTCCTGTAAGACAGCTATCTCGCTGCATTTGAGGCCCATGTCATGCAGCTCCTGCAGAGAAATCAAACGAAGTTGGTTCGAGCTTGTGAATCCTTCTCCTTGAAGCGTGTTGCGGATGTTATCGGAAAATTCAAAATGAAGCACAAACTCATTGAGTGGTATAGCAGATTGAGCCGTGGCATGTGCAGGAACGAGGAGAGGGTTATCAGATATAGTTTGAATAATGGGCAAAGCAGGTGCAAGTGGAGTGGCAGCGGCAGCTGGCTGAAACAGCTTCGACATGTCAGGGACATGGATATGGATGTTTGGGGATGTAGGAAGAGCTGCCGAGGCCTTTTGAGCAGCTGCGTGTCGCTGTAGTAGTGATGTCTGTGACGCCTCCTCACCACTGGGCCTTGCGGCATTCACAGCGTCGAACTTGTGGTGAAGAGGTGGCCTGGTTTGTGTTGTGTGATCAGGACCTTGTTGCTAACACATAGCATGAGTAATGATACAAATTGAAAAAAAAATGAATGCCTTACAATAGCCGAAGCCCATATTTTGAAATGGTCATGACCAAGAGCAAAATGGGTGCCGTCCACGGGATTGATGTAGCAGTGTAAGCCTTTGTTCTCACACCCAGCAGCGTTGCACATCCATTTCTCCTGTAGAGCACCAATCTCGCGTGAGACAGTTGCATTTCCGGGGAGATGTTAGCTCAAAAAGCAACATGAAAATTGAAAGGAACTGTACCAGTTTCTTCTTCTTGCCATCCTTCTGCTCCTTCTTCTTTTTCTTCTTCTTTCCAGCATCAGAATTGCTCTCGCCGCTGCTGTCTGTGTGGTTTTCCTTGTCAGAGTCATCCTCGTGATGATGCTAGATATGAAAAGAATGCATAAAAGATAATAGTCAAGTAAGTACATGCTACAATGACAGTCAATGAATAATTAGCGCACCTTTTTAGACTGTGGCTTGGGCTCTATGGTAAGGTTCATGGTGGGGTCCTTGCCTTTGGAAGCACGCTCGACCATAAACTTGTAAGAATCCTTGTCGGTGAGCTCAGTTGGCTTCATGTGGACTTGGGGCACTGAAAAGCTAAAAGTGTAATCATCAAAATCAATGGTTGTGGGCTTCAGGATACCATCAATCTTGACGAGTAGCTGAGCCTTGACTGTATCCCAGGGCTCCGTAGACTCGAGCTGCAGGAAAGTGTTCTTCACAGTACCACACTTGCCAGCTTCTTTCTTCATCTGAGCAGCTGTGTAGATGGAGATCATGTACGTGATCTTGATGATATCTGGCACCATGTTTGCAGTGCCCTCAACAGCAGCAGCTGTTTGACAACCATTCTGGTTCAGCCAAAGCGGAATGTAGAGGGTTTACGCACTGTTTTTCTTCCCTGGCCCCCTTTTTCTCTTTGGTGGCGCCGGCACCTCTTCAGCGTCCTCCCTCGCACCACCATACTCCCTATCAAACTCGGCTTCATCTTCCGCAGTCACAGGACCAATGATACGATCAAGGATGGCATTAGTTGCAGTAGTAGGCATATTACAGGAGGGTAGGAGATATCGAACTGCTACCAGGGCAAGATTGCCACAGGCAGAGACGACAGTAGACCGTAGACACAGAATGCACGACCAAATTTGATCAATTTCTCACACTTTCAAAATGATGCGTGAGTGCCAACCTATATGAAAACAGCTGTAAAACACTAGCATTGACAGACTACAAAAGATCACCAATAGACTACAAAAGTTGGACATAGACTTGGACATAGACTACAAAGGTCAGATATAGACCACAAAGTTTACTGATAGATGATAAAAGACTACAAAAGTCAGACATGTACTACAAAGTTTACTGATAGACTACAAAAGACTATAAAAGTCAAATGTAGACTACAAAGTTTAGACATAGACTACAAAAGTCCCACATGTACTACAAAGTTTACTGGTAGACTACAAAAGTTGGACATAGACTGCAAAGTGTTACTGATAGACTACAAAAGACTACAAAATTTACTGATAGACTACAAAAGACTACAAAAGTCGGACATAGACTACAAAATTTTACTGATACCCTTGACCACAGTGATTGACATCAATTTATTAGGACCAATGGTTATCCAAAGTCAGCCTGCTGCACCCATCCATTCAAGGCAGATATCTGATGGGGAAATGGTTGGGGTATGTAGAGAAATATTGCAGGAACCATATTCCATTTTTGGTTTCAGGAATTTTATCCATAGGAGAGCAGCACAAGCCAAAACCCACCAAAGGTGCGCATTTTAGAGATTTTGTTTACATATGTGTCTAGGCCATCCATTTGAAAATTTTGTAGTGTCCGCTTTTTGAGACTACAAAATTTTGTGATGTCTGCTTTTTGAGACTACAAGAGTTTGTAGTCCGCTTTTCTGACATTTAGTTTGGAGTGTCTTTGAGTATGTATAGGTTCATGGGGACATGATTGAAGGATTGAGAGAGGAGTTGACATTTTGCAATTGTTGCAACCTCTCCTGTGTTGTCATGCCTACACTTGTGTTTCACAATGATGGAGCTTGTACTATCTTTTCAGATAAGAAGTCATGATCCTATCATTCACCTTAGTCAAACTTCTATTCAGATCAGCAGCCACTGTCCTATGTCTGCCCAGAGTCAATAATTGCCATGAGACTATTCAGTCCTGTCAACAAGTCATGTGTGGATATTACAATTGATAAATCACATTGAAATACCCTGGGGTACAATTGAAGAATCACAATGAAATACCCAGGGCTACAATTGATAAATCACAATGAAATACCATGGGGTACAATTGAAAAATTGCAATGAAATACCCTGGACTACAATTGAAAAATTGCAATGAAATGCCTAGGGCTACAATTGAAAAATCACCATGAAATGCCCCAGGCTACAATTGAAAAATTGCAATGAAATGCCTAGGGCTACAATTGAAAAATTGCAATGAAATATGCAGAGCTGCAATTGAAAAATTGTAATGAAATGCCTAGGACTGCAATTGAAAAATTGCAATGAAATGGGCTGGGTATCTAATGAAAAATCGCAATGAACTATCCCAAGGTGGTAACAAAAAATTCCAATGAAAGGTACAAGCTATCTATTGAAAAATCGCAATGAAATATCGATGAAATTGCCATTCAGATTGCCTGGCACACTTATGAAATCTCTTTCACAAAAACCTAAGCATTATAGATATGGCCTCCAGGCTCATGTCTAACTCATTGAAACAACCCTCTAGGCTTAAGCCTAGGTTATATGATAAAAGTAGTAGCCACCAGTCTTGATCTTGATTATGTCACAGAGTTTCTGGGTCTCTTGTGACTGCTGTTCACGCTCAAATTGGTCATATAGCAGGATTTCGTGTTCAAGCTCATTGCTCATTCATGATGGGGAAAGACAACTCAGAAAATTAAACATGGTCATGTCCACTTTGGAACCAGACTTAAGTGGGGGTACTGTCATGAACCATCCCTGTGACCTATGACTTTCACTCCTAACCTATGCAAACAACCCTTCACCAAGGCAGATAACCCTTCTCCTCAAGTAACCAATGCTGAACACAATAACCCCAAGGAAGACAAAAGCACTTATTGTTCCTCGACTTGCCAAGACTCCTCCCCTTGCCCTGGACATTGCCTCCTCACAATCATATCCAACTCCAACTCCAACTCCCTGACCCCTTGCCTCCATCTCTATTGTACTCTATCCCCAGACCCTGCATTCTTTATTCTTTTACCTTGTACCATCATTACCCTTCTCCATTTCCACTTACAGATTACTTCCTTCACAAATTGTATAAATACATCCCACATGTACCATTGTTTCTTATCCTTGATATTAAAGTTGTTTCTGCCTTATTCTCTTGCTGCTTTTGTCTCACTCTCAGCTTGTATAACTTACTAACTCACCTTGACTTCAACTCTATCATTGAACTTGACTTATGCTAAGTTCTCCAGCAACTACAACACTGCTAACATCGAACTTAGCATTTACATCCTTATGTGTATTCCTATTCCGACCCTATGCTGCCCACCTATAGTGAACCTTCACCAGTTGCCCTACACTGACCTAGGCTATTCTCCCTTGCCTACCCTATGCTGCCTACCTATAGTGAACCTTCGCCAGTTGTCCTACACCAACCTAGGCTGTTCTCATTCACCAACCCTCCTGCACTAAGCCTATGCTGCCAAATCCTCACCCTATGCTCATGCTATCCAGACTTCTCTCTGTGTTAACCAACCCACGCTGTCCTAACCCACCTCCCTATCAAATTATCTGGACTATGTATCTACTGGTGGTATCGACATCTACCTCGTCCTCATCCTCAGTATAGAGAATAGGACGGATCCTAGCATTGACCAATTTGGTAACCTATACTTTATTATTAAAGTGCATAATGAAAAAAAAAAAAAAGATTCACCTTGGATTCCAATCTCACACCCAGCCCCATCATTGACAAGTGCCATGTCAAATCTTCTGGGAACTGGGCAGCCACACCTATCATTTGTTGCATGTTGGACATGGATTGAGTTGGTGGTGATGATGTTGTGGGTGAATAGATCCTGACAAGTATATTTGATCTTACGCCAAATGGGCAGTTTTTGGAATGGGAGACAGATATGCCATATTTTTTCTTTGAGTTGTCTTCAGGTAAGGTGAGGCTCATTTGAGTGTGCAATAAAATGCCACAGAGCTACCCAAAAAAACTTAGCACCATAATCCCTTTCAAGACGATCAAGCAGGACAGCACAAGCACTGGGATGTTTTTCCATAGAAAGCTTTCAGTCAAGCTCCAACCCTGGAGGAATCCACTCACACAGTTTGATGGGTGGTGATCCACTTAAGTGCCAGTTCACATACTGATCATGATGTTGGATCTTCTCTTTTTGCTCAAGCCATAGCATCATCTGTGTGAATTCGTCTTTGAAATTGGTGGCTGCATAGGCATCTTTGGTGAGGTCAATGTGTAACCATTCCATGTACTCAGTGTTGAAGTTATCCATGGTACCATACAGTTTGATGAGTTTCACATAGTGCATAGCAAAGTGGAGCTTTCAGATACTGAAGTTGTTGCAGATTCTGATATCAATAAAAATATACTTATTTTGGTAAAACCGATTCAGTGCATCTTTGAGAACTTCCAAGGTCTTGTCAGTATGGACAGGATATTGGGCAAGGTAAAGAAAATCAAGAAGTGCTTGAATGCAGCATACAAGTGGTGCACTTGAAATGCCATTGGGGAGGGGGATGTTGAGGACAAGACCAAGGAGAATGCGACACATTTGGTCATGTTCCTGACCAGTGATGCAGGATAACGAACCGATTCCCTTCATGAACAGCTGCAGATTATGATTGGGAGGCATTCGGCGACACCAAGCATCAATTTCCTCAGCCCCAAGCACTTCGATAATCCAGGAAATCAAGTGTTTCATTATTCCCTGGTATAGCTGGTGAAGAATATCAGGGGTGATAGAGCAGAAAATATCAGCATAAGGGAGGTCCTTCCAGAATGGTTCAGGGAGGGGTTTAACGCCTGCATTTGCACAAGTTTTCATGAATCCAGCAGGGTCATCCTCAAAGCTCTTAATTGCTTTCAAGATTTGTTCAAGATCCCGAAGCTGAGGAGAAACATCAGGACAATAGTAGGTGCCATCTACATCATGTATTCTCAACAGTTGCCATGGGGCATCTTGATCAGCTACTGTAAATGAAATGAAATAAATTTCATTTCATTCACAGTGAATATCTCATTCCTGATTTCATATGCCATTTCATTCCTCCACAGTGTCTATTTCATTTTTAGCAAATTTTATTTCATTCTCCCACAGCATCCATTTCATTCTCCCACAGCATTTGTTTCATTCACTTGTGGCATGTATCTCATTCTCCCACAGCATTTATTTCATTTGTAGCAAGTTTTATTTCATTCACTCATGGCATCTATTTCATTTGTGTTGACTTTTATATCATTCTCTCACAGCATCTTCATCATTCTAAAATAAGGAAAAATAGAAAAAAATAGGGGATGATTGGTGATGATGTTGGGGGGGTTCAGGGTCCAGTGTGCATTTCCACATATGGAAAGTATAGCTGTGCTAAATGAAAAATAGCTATAAAATAGGGAAAAAAAGAGAAAAAAATAGGGGATTGTTGGTGATAATGTTGGGGGGTTCAGGGTCCAGTGCACATTTCCAAATATGGAAAGTATTGCTATGCTAAATGAAAAATAGCTATAAAATAGGAAAAAAATAGAGGATTGTTGGTGATGATGTTCAGGGGGTTCAGGGTCCAGTATACATTTCCAAATATGGAAAGTATAGCTATGCTAAATAAAAATAGCTATAAAATAGGGGGAAAAAGAGAATAAAATAGGGGATTGTTGGTGATGACATTGGGGGGTTCAGGGTCCAGTATGCATTTCCAAATATGGAAACATCCATTTGACGGTGACCGCCTGATACTTGAGCTACCTGCAAGCCAGTGCGGAAAAATATTTCTTCTCACTTCGGGATAGTGGATGCCTTTCGTTGACAAGCTGATTTACTAGGAGATTCATTTCCGTGGTGCACCTGATGCAACATAGAAAAATTTGGATGGACAAATTGTGTGCATGATTCACTTCTCCTTGCTGCTATGGTACTTCCAGACATAGATTGCACGTTAGCGACTTCACAGCATTCTCGTTATTTTGTTCATTATACGATCCCTCTTCCCGGTTTATTGTGGCAGCCACATGCTTGTCGAATGCCCACTCAACCTTCTGCGCTGGCATCGCATTCAACACGAGAAAGCGAATGGGCATATATAGTATACTACGCTTTCACTCACTCCCCCTTACTAAACTACCCACACATTTAAGACCTCCATCATACATGGGTGAATCCGACGTGTTATACTCAAGCTTCTCTGTTCGTATACCAGTGAACACACGCACCTGTATATTGATTGAAAAGGGAGCCAAACTCAAAAGCCCAAGCTGGGTTCGACTCCCAGACAGAGATTGTAGATGACAGCATGTTTTTTAGTATTACAACGTGGACCAGTGGGTCAATTTTTTTTTTTCGATGTTGAACTTGTCAAGCTGACTGATGTTACTTTTCTATTTTATGTAACATCCTGGTAAATGACTTGGGGTATGCGACATGCTGAAGGGCGATGTTTTCTGACACCCTTAACTTTTTGAGTAAGTATATCATTAACAGCTATAGTTCAAGCATATCACGCAAATTACATTACCTTGGATGCCAGTATTCTTCCGTGCTAGTGTCACCTTTGATAAATGAACGGTAGAGTGCGCTTCAACTTTTCACTCCTTTTTGTATCATTGATAAATTACCCACTGTAAAAAGGGCTCCTAGGCTTCCTTGTTCATGGGCTGAATTCATGCTCAAAGGTCAAGCTTCTGTGTTCGTATACTAGTGAATATATGCACCTATAATGACAGATGGAGCATGCTCCCGTACATGTGAAGGCTGAGTTCGACTCCCAGGTGGGTAAGACTGGGGATTTTGTGGGACTGGTATTCATTCCTACGATCTGGTAGACTGGTGTGTTAAGTTTTTTTATCTGTTGTGTGAGCTGATAAATGATTTAGTGATTTAGTATGCTCCGAACCAGAACGAATAATTGCCAATTCTGGTATGCTCGCTTAACGGTGTGCGGGTGAATTGTTGAACGGTCACGTCTTCCAACTTGAGTATATTCATTCGTGATTCCTCTCTTTTTCCAATTTTCCCTCTAATTGGGTGGGGGGAGTGGGGACTACATATATGACATAATATGACTGCCATTTATGGTTTTGGGTTGAACATCTTAGTCGCACGCAATTGCCTGTTCATTTATTATATTATACCACTGAATTGAACCTCTTTTTTCATACAGTTACACATAATTCAACAGGAATAAAGCAGAATTCAAGTTAACAGAGTATATTGCACAGTGACTGACTACTAGATATAATAACAGAAGCAAAGCAATCAGCCCATTATCCATACAGAATTGTAACCCTCAAAGAAATCATGTCAAAGTTGACTATACTTAGAGATAGGACAATAGCTATTATGTGAAAGAATGTATTAGCCTCTGGTGATGTGAAAGACAACTTGGGCATGATGTCAAG
>Ga0307507_10008523_pt1 | contig 14128 bp, 7 predicted proteins | sample 7_EM_MG_FD_207223 | JGI IMG/M metagenome (GOLD analysis project Ga0307507, IMG submission 207223) | Populus trichocarpa ectomycorrhiza microbial communities from riparian zone in the Pacific Northwest, United States - 7_EM | ecosystem: Host-associated > Plants > Roots > Unclassified | place... | reverse complement strand
GTGTTTGTAAATATGTGAACATAATAAATTTTTATGGTCTAAACTAGTGGCTTGACTCGATTGAAATCTGTTTCTTTTTTGTCTTGTCATAGTAACAAATTTTTTAGTAGTTGTTCAATAATACTCCATGGTTTCACTAAAGTGTATTTGCCCTTGTTTTGCTGTTGGCTAATATACTAATGATAGATTTTTCTAGAATCATGAACTTTAATTTTTCTTTTGTTTATTTTTTTTCTTTTTCATGAGAATCATATTGAACCTTATTGGATAGACTGTTGGTGCTTGCTTCCATCCTAAATTTTTGCATGCTAGAAACATGTTCTTGTCTTAGAGTGATTCTTTCCGAGCCTTATGGTTAGGCAATGGCTAAGAAGTTGCCTCTGGCTTCTTTTCTCCCCCCTGAACATCGTTTTTTGTTGCCTTCACTGTGCCTAGACCTGCTTTTTTTTTCCCCTTCTTGAGCATATTTGCTGTCTTTATTATGCCATTTATTGCCTTGCGGTTTGTGATGCTTGTGATTTCTTGCAGCAATTAGTGGTGAAAGCAGTTTCTCTTGCTATTGCTCGTGATGGTGCGAGTGGTGGTGTTGTTCGGACTGTCACTGTATGTTGTTGATTCTTCTCTCATTCTTCTCTTTCCATTTGCCTCTTCTAACCGTCATATTTGTTCAGACAATCATGGTATTTTAATTAGTAGGGCATGATTGGGATAAATTATTTTGGAAAACAACTTCTCCATCACTTCCCGTTTACTCATTCAATCACCTTAAAAACAAGCTCGTATTAGTTTGGAACGCGTAGAAAAACTTTTATATTTGTTTCTGCTAATTTTATGTCAATCAAATGTTCGTTACACAGATCAACTCAGAAGGCGTGTCAAGAAAGTACTACCCTGAGGACAAGCTCCCACGATGGCACGAGGAGCTGGAGCCACAGAATTCCCTGTTGGACATTTTGTCATCATCGAGTCCTGAGCCAATGGTCACTTAAGAGAATGCTGCATGATGTTCGGCATCGAATGTCTTGAGAAAATGATGCCAGACACTTGTTCTCTTAAGAAAATGCCTCGTGATGTCATGTACTGAGTGCTGTGAGCGATGTTTTTCTTGTGCGTTGTCATGCTAAGAAAAGTACTTTCGCCGATGTAATGACTATTTTTCTGATTTCGCGTATCTGTGTTGATGAATCTACCATTTGCTTTAATCAAGGATGACCGTTTCATAAGAAGCATAGGCCATTAAAAATGGCAGATGACACGTTTCATATTATTACTTGCATTATGGTCAGTGTAATTTCATAAGATCGAATGTAATTTGAGTGAGAGACTTTTACCATAGCACCTTGGAACCTTCAAATTTAGAGGCTATTCTATTGCAAAACTAAGAACTTTACACATTTAAACTCGGAACTCATCATCCAAATTTATGATTTTGCTCGCTACAACACATTTGAGGGGGAGAAATCTTGACCATTGTAAACATAGTTAACTAAAGGCATCAAGACAGCATCAAGTAGATAGGCTTAAAGGGTATGCACCAAACTGGATTCTTCACCGAGCTGAACTAATCAACTTTTGGACCAAGGGGTTGATGGTTCGGGTGCAGAAACCTCTAGTTTCGTGCTTCTGACCTGTGTTTTCTAATGTACAACTAGGCTAGGAGGAAAAATTGAGCTCTAACTGGCCTAGAACAGGTTTGCAATCTCACTTGCTCATTGCAGGTGCCTGGAAAAATCCAGCAGGCAGGCGATGGAAAAGCCCAGATGCGATGTAGTCATAGAAAAGCTATTAACAGAATCCTACAAGTAATACAAGGTCCCCACGTGGAAGAAGAATTGTTGGCATCTTCGTGGGCTAATTTATGCATTGACATTATCAGAACTACTGCCGGCTTGATTAGGAAGGACAGAGTTGCCAAAATCTCCATCCAAGCTCATCTGTTGGACTTCTTGAGGAGACAGGATCTTGATGCAGCGGACACAGTTCACAAACTCTCTGAACACCCAAACAAAAGAATGTAAGGAGGAGAGACTATAAATAGTGTTTGCAGCTTGAAGACATTCCAGAATACAAGAGAGACATTCAAAATTTAAAAGCAAGTCAATATAAATTAGTCCCGATGTAGAGATCACAAGACTTTCACATTTCACTTAATCTATGACTCAGGATCCCCTTCGACACAGAATGGAGAAGAACAATTGCCATCTTCGACAAAAGAAACAGGTGACTTCACCAGAAATTTACTTAACTACATTGAAATTGTTCTTGTTTGGTGTAGTAAAGTCTTCCAAGGAAAAAAAAAAAAAAGTAATAATTCCTATACGTGGCTGCATGGAAAGTTAGTCCTAAAGTAATTCCATCGAGTATCAGATTATATTTTCATTCCAAGAGATTAAATGAAACCCTTCAAGATGAAAATCATTTCAGCAAACAAGACAGACAAAGCCACAAGGCAGAAAAGAGGCTGAATGAATTGAAAATGGGAATACTTGAAACCCTAAGTTTGTCTGGTTCAGTGATTGGAAAAGGGAAACTAGACGGGTATCAGGTGAGGAAAAGCTTCAAGAAACACATTTAAGGCCCTTCTGTCAGAAAGCAAGAAAATAATATTTTGAAGTGATGACATAGGAGGTTCTGCGTGTAGTACAATCTACCCAGCACATTCTCTATGGTAAGTACTGTGAGAACATTTTCATACTTGGCTAGCTATATTTCCACCAAGAGCATAAAGCATACTAAGAAAATACAATGAAATATCATAGAAATTAGAAGAGTTATGAGGGCTAGAGGGCTTACTCCCAAGGATCATCCCCCACTAGCAGGACATCATTCTCGTGATCAGTGTAAACAAGTTTCCAGCCTATCCTTTGTTGATCTTCCAACTGTCCCTCTATACCAAACCTACGAGCCAGATCCTGCTTAAGCTCGTCATAACCTGAATACCGCGTTATGTCAATTGACCTTCCTACAGCTCCACGCTTGTACACCTTTACAGTAAACATCAACCAACTTATAAATAGTAGGCCAAGCAGAAGAAATAACAGGATGACAGATATGAATGTATAAGACAAAGATACAGCAAGTATAGCAAGTGTGGGCATGCACATTAATGTGTGCATATAAGAAATAGCATTATATGGATGAAAACAACAAACCTTTGTATATGTTCGCATTCGCTGAAACTGTTGCTGTGGAGGAGCCCAAGAACCTCTATTCAATAAGCTACTGTCATTGATTGTTGAGTCAATTGAATTGAATGGCATATCTGGAACTCCAAATGACTTGGAAACAATTGCCGATGAAAGCTCCTGTTGAGGATCTTTGGAATTTTCACAATTTGTAAGCATGCCTCCTGAAGAGAAATTATTTGAGAAGTCCTTCCCCAGCCCCATCATGCCCTTTGTTAATAAATGGTCAGAATTTATTGGCATCACAAGTTGGCTATCAATGTTTGTCCCATATAAAATATTATTCCTCGGATCTCCCTGGAGCTCACCATCATGGCTTGCGTCTCTCAACAACACTGATTGGGGATTATATGACAGTGAATTGTTATTCTGCTGCAAATGGACATCATTTTGTGATAGGCAAACAGAAGTTGTAGAAGATGATGTGTCCAAATAATCTATCTGGGCAGCTACCCCATTTAGGTATGTTTGCGAGGAAAATAATCCTGGGTTTTGATTCTTGGAGATGTTCAATGATGGCTTAACCTCAGATTTCTGCAGCAGATCTTTAACTAAATTACCATTAGAGGACACGGTTTCCAATGCACTAGGGCTAAAGAGTGTCACGGCAGACTGAGCCATGTCCTCTCCCATTGCTGTGCTTCGGTGGGCCCAGCCGTTGATCATTGGTTGAACTATGTTTGGACAATTGTTTGTGGAAGGTGAAGTAGAACAGGAAGGAACATCATCAGTGATACCAGACTGTCCTGGTCCAGCTGCTGCAGTCAATATACTGCTACCAGCTGTGGAGAGCTGATTGGCCATTGAGCTCGGCGGAAGTCCCATGTGACCAGCCATTTCTGACAACAGCATGATGCCAGAATGCTGTTGTTGAGGTTTCAGCTGTTGAGGCAGATGTGAGAATCGAGTATTGGTTTGGTTGTTATTCTTAGTCATCTGCTGTGGAATAGTATTTGGCTGAGGGAGAGAAGTGGGTGTTGTTTGAGGGATTTCCAACATTTGGCTGGGTGTCATGGACCTAGAAAAACTCTGGGATGCATCCAGCAGCTGCCTTTGTGAATCTTGAAGCTGTCCAAGTTGACCAGCCTGATGCATAGCAGATTGCTGAGCTGAAACTGATTGCTGTTGCTGCTGAAGCTTCTGCATCAGTTGAGACTGAATCTGATTGTCAGACATTTGCATATGTTGGTTTACTTGATCAGACAACTGAGATTGCATTAGGCTTTGCTGCTGGTTCTGACCCATAATATGTTGCTGTTGATTCTGCTGCTGCTGGTGCAAGGTTTGCGGAAGGTTTCTAAGAAGCTGATGGCTTTGAATAGATGGCTGTTGCTGAAGAATGTTATTGGTCTGGGCAAGAGTTTGAGGCTGCAGAAGTTGGGCTTGAACTTGACTTGAGGGTAGAGTTTGAGCCATCATATTTTGCCTCGATTGTTGAGTGATGTCACCCATCTGTTGCTGTGACTGTATGATGGAACCCAGTGGGTTGAGCAAGGACTGTAGCTTTGGAAGCTGATCAAGCTGTTGTGCTTGCTGAGGCAGCCTTTGGGCATTGAACTGTAAGTTGTTTGGCTGAGGCATTTGAGGTGATGACAAGCCTAACTGGCGGGAAAGATCACCTCCAGGAAGATTCTGCAGAACAGACCCTGACAACGATTGCATATAATTGGGCTGCATTGAGTTTGCCAGTGAAGGGTTTTGCTGCATGTTCATTCGCTGGGCTAGGCTTAGGCCAGGGAGAACCTGGGGATCTTTCATGTAGATATCATCACCAAGCCAAGGCATAGTCCTCTTGAATAGGCTATCAAAATCAGTGGAATCATCATCTGCAAAAGTAAAGGTGACAGGCAAGTCAGGTTTACTCTAATAGAAACACTGAAAATTTGAAAGCCCAAAATCGTGGTCAAGCTTGAAAGTGCTTTGGCATTATTCAATTTCATGAAGAGAGTGAGAAGCACCTTCAAGATTTTAATCACCATATTAGCACATTTGGTCCCAACAGATCACATGCAGAAACCTTGATTGGTCAAACTTCGATGCAGAAAAGATAAAACAGTAGAACATATCCTATCAAAGCCTCTCCCACATCATTACTCTCTTGACAATTTGATAGTATCAACCAGATGATGCCATTTACAATCACACAAGACATAGGAAGGATGGATTAATGGAAAGAAAAAGCAAACAGCACATGTAATTCAATCAAAATGCCTAGCAATAGGTAACCTAACCAAAATTCCTGGGTGACATGGTCAGCGAAGAACTCATATGAAAAACACAAAGCAGAAATGAATAGAAGAGTACGCCAGTTAACATTAAGGCTAAAAATTTCCTATACTGTAAGAAGCTGATCGCAACTTATATTGTACCTGGCATTCCCGGTTGCCTTGGATGCTTAGATCTAAAAAATGGAGGAGGACATATGAAAAATGGAGCAGTCACTGGTTCGATCTCCCAGATCGAGACTCTATTGCGTCTTTCACCAGCAGTTGACTCATCCCAACCAACCTATGAAAGAACATGGAGTGTTTAAATTGTAATGTACTTCAGAAGTAAATTTGGCATGATTAGAATAAATAAATAAAAAAGATGCTACAATCTTTACCTGCAAATTACGCCATTGTGAGTTTTTCCATCTTACAGCATCAAGATCACTGATACCAGTAATGGTGCCCATATGCCTGTAGTACAGATTCATTTTCTTTAACTTTCTAATTGAAGGAGAAAATTGAGATTACCATTTTCTAAGAACAACCGGCAAAGAATCTAGGAATCAAGCAACAGATCAATATGAACAGGTGCCGATCAGCTCAACTAAAACTCTTTCTAGATTGAAATTAATCATAAGACACATCCTAAATTCACTACAACATGCCCTGGGACCTCAAAATAATTCCATTTCAACTTCATAATTCTTGAAATCAATAATGTTAACAAATGACATTTAAGAACTGCAAAGAGATAAGATTGCACCTTCTTGTTCCTGACTCTTCAGTTTCAAACATCATGCGGAAGCGCATGCCAAGTGATATTTGGTTGCTGTACACTGCCTTGTAATACTTGGCTAAAGGGATAACAAATTCTGATGGACTTGCCCTGCATAAAAATGCATCTGGTGTCAATTAATCCAATACACTCACAGCCTATTTTATATTATTACGGTAAATGTTAAACATAAGCATGATACGATGAAAAATAAAATAATTACCTTGGATTATAGTACACGGTAAAGGGGCTATTGTTTGCTGCTGCATGGGCTGCAGCAGCTAGGATCCCAATATGCATGCTATCACTTGACAATACCGACGATGATAAGTTGGTAGGTTGCCTGTTAGCCCTTCTGATGCCCAATAGAAGCTGCTGCTTTTCATCTCTAACCATAAATAGTAAGTATCATTAGGTTGATTAAGAGGGCATGTTTACTGTAAGAAAGTGACCTGAACTTGAAATGCATTCCTACAAGATTTAAGATGCCTCTGAATATGAAAAATCAAATTTCAGTAAATTAAGTCATTTTACACATAATTCAAGGAATCTGAATTCATTAATCTTTACCTCATAAATAAAACTGAGTCACCGGCAAAAAGCCTCTTCCCACTGACAAATAAGCTCCACCCAGTTGTAAGCAAGTGACGCTTTGGTTGTCCTGGGTTTAGAGAAACCAGGAACTTACATAAGATAACAACAAATTTGACAACAAACGAATAAGCAATTGTAGGTATAATTCAACTAATTATACTTCATGGGTGCTGCAAAATTAACATACCACGATAGATATGCCGGAAAGTCCAAACATTATCATGCAAATCCCTAGCTACAAGTTCTTGAGCAGGTGGTTGCATGGAGAAATCCTATACAAGGGAAGGGGAAAAGATTAAATATTGCTATAAAGATTAACATGGACACTATGTAGAACTAAAGGAGAACAGCTTACAAGAGGCGGGAATGTCTTTTCAGCTGCACGGCGAGGCACGGAGAAACCTCCATGAGTGCTTGTATCACTTGCTGTCAATGTTTTACAGAAAAACTCTGTCTGTGGTTTATTTGACTTCAGTGCAAGATCTGACCTCAATAATGCATCCTTGTCAAACTGCAAAAGGTTGCTGATAGATTCAGTTGGAGTTAGCAACTAAAAACATGCCAAGGCCATTTTAAGATTTTTTGGGCATTGCATTGGGATCAGTTATAGCCAGTTCATTTGTAGGTGCTTTCCTTAATTAGTCCACACAACTAAAGCAAGTATACTTTTTTGAGTTATTATGAATCAAATCCTTACAGAAGAAACAGGTTGAAGTGTCATCTGAACATAAACTTCATCTGTTTCAGGGTCCGCCTACAAAATCAGACACAAGAACTAAAATAATTGAGTCACCAAATAAAGAATTTTATGATGTTAGAGATGAAGGCCAGAGAAGGTCAGATTTTATACATGTAAGGTGACATTGTGAAGGAGACATAGCAGCTTCGAGGGAAGATTTGGGTAGTTTGGAATTTGCGCATTCACATCCTTCTTCAAAGATGCTGCAACCTGAAATCAGTAATTTTACTCTCAAGTACCAACATGGACTGACTTCTAAAGGAGGAAAACCAAAAGGACATATAAAATTCCATCCACAACATCCATTAAAAACCAATTTATAACAAAGTATTTTTTCACGTTACACCTACTGGTTCTTTCACCTTGTTCAGTGGAAATGGAGTACTTATAGAAGCAGCAAAAAAAATGTCATGGTTAAAAATTACATCACGAGTAAATTGGCATTCAAACACACAGTGACCTGTGAGACTCTTGATAATTAACTTTAATAGTAAAAGAAATGTTGGTTAACATAAACTACAGAAGTCAAAAACTAAAAAAATTTCATAAAAGTTTTTTTTTTTATTATTTGATCAACTAATATTACAGTTGCTAGGAAAAAAAACTTCCACGGAGCACAAGTTGACTAGATAAAAACAAGCCAAATGATCTGATACAATGACATTTTAGTACTTAAAAGAGCACATGACAACCAGGTAATACATACCAAGAGAATGTTTCTATTATAACCCTAGCTAAATTAAGTCAAGTCCCACATAATCTGAATCAAGGCAAAAAAGGTAACTTCAACTTGCCACCTGAAATAGTACCCTCAAAAGTAAATCCGAAACCTTGATCTACTTTTCCTTTCCTTATAATCTACCTATTTATTGCACCCAACTAACCAGTTTAGGTAAAATTCATAAAGCTTAGCCCACTCTAGATCAAAACCCTGACACATCATTTACCACAAACAATCAGCCAATAAATCCAATAAAAGGAGGAGGTAGCTTAAAAGTATTCACATTATTGACACAAAACAGCAACAGAAAATGACTAACCTGTTCACTATGCCCTTGAGGGAAGTAGACCACATGAGTTCCGGCCGCCGGCAAGTTCACTAGTGGTCCTGCACATGCTTGCCATAACTCAGGGTTTATGCTCTTCTTCTCTACCCCTGCATCATCCCCACGTGTCACACACTCATTAGTTAACAAATTCCCCTTCAAAATCCTCATATATTTTCCTCTTCCTTGTACCTTTGTTTGTTTCCTGGGAAAAAAAATCAAACCCGGAAAAGGAAAAGGAAAAGGAAAAGGAAACAAACTTGCAAGACTATTGTTTTCAAGCACTGAAGAAACAACTACATAAACAAATGGATAGATAAATACACAGAAAAACAGATTCCAAAAATATAGAGACAAACACAGCTCTTACAAACCAATGTAATAGAGACAAAACTAGCACAGAACAACCTTATTAGTTAGTTATTTACACATAACTCTCTTAAACACTTTTTTCAATGCTTTACACACATCTCCCTTAAATCTTTAATAACAACAAATAAACAAGCACAAAGTAGTAACATAAATTAAGAGATGGACCAGACCTTCACCGTTGGTGACTGCGGCGGCGGCACCGTTGGCCGGTGACTTCATGGTTTCCTTATATAAATTCAACAAAGCAAGAGTCTTTTTGATCCAAAACGAGTTCCTCACTTTCTCATGAGTTTAAACTTTTACAAGCTCAAAACGTGAGCTTAAAAAGAAACCCAGTAAGGAAATTATAAAGTCGAGCAGGTGTTTTAGCTTAGATCAGCTCAGCAAACAAGAAAAAAATCAAACTTTTGAAGAAATGGAATAAAGGGTGGATTTTGAACTGGAAAAAAAATATGGGGGTAGTTTGTTTGAAAGTGAGTGAACTTTCCCGGCGATAAATTCCGGCGAGGTCGCCGGAGAAACGGTGAAGAGACAAAAAAGCAGTAAAAAGGAAGAAATGGGTTTTTATGGGATTGAGAGTTTTTGCTAAGTTTTTCACAGACCAAATGTTGAAGCTTTGCCCCCTTTCTCCCCCTACATTACCCAGACAAAATTCCTCTCTTTTCCTCTCCTTTCCCTTCAATGCTCTTGCCTTGCTTTCTTGCACCTCTCTTTCTCTCTCTTGTTTTTTTATTTATTATTTTCTCTTTCCTTCTCTCTCTCTGTAGTTTTTTATATGGATTACCAAAACCTCTCTCTCTCTCTCTCTCTCTCTCTCTCTCTCTCTATCAATTTCTATTTCTTTATAGCTCTCTCTCACTCTTTCTGTCCTTGAAAGGGGCACTGACTTCTCACAACTAAGCAGTCAACCACCCTACAGTAGCCTAGTTCACATGTAGGTTAGAAATAGAGTTTAATGTCACAGATGATATAATATTTCTCAGCTTAACCATTGTTAATCTCCCTTGCTGTTCTTCTCTTTTGTAGAGCATAGGTTTAACCTCCAAACAAAGAATAATGTTAATGTTAGTTAAGATACTTTTGTTTGTGTGATGTTGTCTATATTTTTACCCTAATCACGTAATTTTTCATTGACATTTGCTTTGATCATCACCATCACTCTCCACTACGAACACATTCTTTGCACATGGTCAATATCCATTCTTTTCAAGTTTCACATTGCTTTTTCCATTGCTCTTCCCTTTTCCTCTTAGTTTCTTGATTAAATTATGATATCGATACTATATTATTTTCGAGAAAAAGTTGCATTCTACAATCTGTCAGCTATTTTCATATAAAGAGGTTTTTTTTTTCAAATTTATTACCAATTTTATCTATAAGAAATACCGAAACAAAGTCAGAATCTTCGAAGTATAACTATATTTCACATCAAAATTAGAGGTTTTAGGGGGGGGTTTTTATAGTTAAAAGGGAAGCATAGCCCTTGATAGAAAATCCTGAATATATACATCATAAATACAATAAAATTAAATGCTAATAATGATTGGTCTTAGGAAGCATAATCATAATCATCACCACGACTATATACATTAATTACTCCTTAAACGGCCATTAAATTCCTGAAGAGGAAATTTGAAGTGGGCATTCCATTATTGTATGAGCTGTGAAGAAGGAGGCCAGCCTCGCCTCACATTATTGCTGAATGGTCATCTCTCTTTTAAGTGGAGATCAAGAAAACATTAATTGCTTAATTACAAATCTTCCCTGAAAACTACCTGCTGATGTGGCAGACAATGTCGGCGTCTGGGACCCACCCTGCATATGCGATGTTGACACCACTGCTTAGCTTAGCATTCTTTTATTTTTGAGCTTTGCAACCTTGCCATGCAATCCTTGTCAAATGTCAAAATATGCCCAAATCTTTATTATTTTACTAAACGTCAAAACGTTATTCATCTATATTTGCTGATGCCCAAATCAAATTCGAATTTACATTACTTTCTAATAAATCTGATAAGGTGAGAACTCTTTAACTTCGAGACTTGTATAAATTCGCTACTACTATATGTTTTATTTTATTAATTAAAATTAAAATAGAAATTATGAAATTTAAAGTTTTAAACTTATAATTGGAGGGTCATTAAAATCTTGATATCATATTAAAATACTTCTCAATCTAAATATTTAAATTATTATATGAAATTTAATAAATAATTTTAAATTAAACCTCACCATAAACATAATTTGAGACACTAAAAACCACACCAAGTCTTCAAGGAAATCACATCTCACAGAAATACACTCCAAGATTTCTGCATAAGATAGGATGGAGAACAAGAAGGTGTTGGGTGCGGTTTTCCAAAATTCGAGGATTAAAGTGCAAAGCAGGTAAAAAACCAAGGGAGTTATTTACACTTGTTTAATTATTTTTATTCATTCATTTCTTTATTAATATTAAAAATTAACAATTTTGTGGCTCCCATGTGCCGTGTTTCCTGGAGCAGTAGCTTGGTAGGTCCTCGGCTTTGATCATCAAACACTATGTGCTTAAATTAAAAGCCGACCCCAGACGTGACTTGATCAACGGTCAGTGTTTCGTCTCTCTGGATCTCGTGTTTTTGAACCGATGATTACTCGGCGGCTCGGCTAAGTCAGGTTGTCAACCCCATTGGTCCTCTAGATGGTATATATATAGTGTGGCACGTTCTGTATGAAGCTAGGACCAGAGTCGTTCATTACTGGGACATGATGTCTTGTGATAGTCAATCATGACCGTTGAATTTGATGAATAATTAGTCCAACATAGGACCGTCCCTCTTGAAGGATCCTCAATTGTTCCGGGCGTAGTCTTATAACTTCGATTTGAGGATCGATTTTCCTTCTGTTTTTTTTTAGATAAAAAAATCAAAATTATATCATTTAAATTAAATTAAAAAATCAATGAATTAAAAGCCGTGTTTTGAATGACTTAAAGGGTCAACACGTGTTTTTTTACTGGATTAGTCAAGTTTCTTAAATTTATTTTTTAAATGAAAATTAATTTGATCTTAATATATGAAACTCTCGTTACATCAAAATATATGTGACAGTCCCATGAATTTATAATTTAATAATCAATTAACGATTCATTTTCGATTGCAAGAAAGTATCTAAAAAAACAATGACGTGCAGACGTTCTAAGGTCATTTCTTAATAGTTGGATTTGTTATACGTTTTATTAGGAGTATTCGGAAGCTAAATTATTGGATTTTTTTTTAATCCAGAATTTTGAAGGCTGTATCATGATATTCAGATTCTTCGATCCAGACTATGGGGTTTCTTTATGAAATACATGATACTATAATTCCTCTCGTTTTTCGATTGGGAAAAATCAATCCTTTAAAAAAAAATTATTTTACGGAACTATAAAATTAAAAAGCATGTAAAAATTATAATATTTCATAAACTAAAAACAACATTATTCAGAAGCTAAATTACAAGGCAATAAAAATCCTATGGCCCTGACATGTAATAGCAGCTAACTAGATAATTGGTTCACATTGTATTACGAGTTAGGTAAAAAAAATAATATAAAAAATACACAGTCGTTACTAATTTTTTCCAGTATAAAAAATAAATTGTGCAGGGATTGATCTAATATGATCCGGTTAACCTATCAAATCTAAAACCAACCTAAATAATTGATAAAAACATAGCTTAATCATTCCATTGATACGCTCATCGGGCTCGTCTGAATCTTAATAGGACCTGGGGGAAGAAGGTGAAAATAAATAATCAATATGATATTCTCTTTTATAAATACCAAGATGGTAATGTGTTGGGTTGATTTGGATGAACTCAGGTTAATATGTTAATTCACATTCCAAATCATAAGATCATGGTAACCTCGTTGAAAGAAATTCAAAATAAACCATAGATCTCAATTCCTAGTAAACCTAGTGTTGAATAATAAAATTGAAAAAAATTAATTAGAAAAATGACAAAAATAATAACTCAAGTCACCCCAAGTTAACATGTTAAACATGCGATCCAAAACATGAAACCAGGATAACCTAGTAGAAAATAAATTTAAACAAATCATACAGCTTAATTCATAATTAACCCAGCATTAAAAGATAAAATAAAAAAGATCAATTAAAAAACACACAAAAAATGACTAAAGTCAACCCGGGTTAACTCATAAAACCTGTGACCCGAGTTATGAGATAAGGATAACCTCGTAGAAAGTAAACTAAAATAAATTACGAAATCTAATTCTCAATTAACGTAACGTTTAATGATGAGACTATATATATAAAAAAATCAATTAGATAAAGAAAAATTCTAAAATCAACCGAGTTATTTCGTCAAATATATGGTGTTGATCTTGAGACTAAATAACATTGTAAAAAGTGATTTGAAAAAAGTTTATGAATGTTAATTCTCGATAAATATAATGTTGAAAGATGTGATTGAAATAGAAAAATCTATTAAAAAATAACACAGGAAAACAATTCGAATCACGAGACAGGTATAACCTTATAAAAAAAAGATTGAATCAAATCACAAAGCTTAGTTTCCAACCAACTCATTATTAAATGATGAATATGAAAAAGAAAAGGTCAAACAGGAAAATAAAAAATAACTTGAGTCAATTGAGCTCACTCGTCAAACTCATGGTTCAATAATAAGATCGAAATAGTCTCATTAAAAGTAAATTTTTAAAAAATATAAAATTTAATTTTCAATAAAACTAATGTTGAATGATGAATTTAAAAAAAAATAAAAAAAATAAAGTATTATTCTAAGATTTATGTTCTTTGAAGAGAGTTATAATGAAATTCCAGTCTTGTTTTTTTTTAATATATTAATGTTTTGCGTGACAATCAATTCAATTTTTTATTTCATGATAATAGATATATATCTTCAAGCTGATGATACAATCAAAACTAGACTTTTTTCCTCAAACAATTTCAAGTACACGTCTCTCTTAATGCATCCAAAACAAAATTCAATAAATTTCTTTAATAATCGTACCAATCCCTCAAGATTTACGTATTCTACTCATCTGAATGCATAAATCTTAGATTTCAAGATATTGAAAATTATTGAATTCCATATCTCGGGAAGCTAAAAGAAATTCATAAAATAATCAATGGACTATCATCTTCCTCGAGAAGAAGAAAAAAGGTCGCAGAGATGATGAAATCGTATCACAAAAAAGAAAG
>Ga0307507_10008521_pt1 | contig 14130 bp, 15 predicted proteins | sample 7_EM_MG_FD_207223 | JGI IMG/M metagenome (GOLD analysis project Ga0307507, IMG submission 207223) | Populus trichocarpa ectomycorrhiza microbial communities from riparian zone in the Pacific Northwest, United States - 7_EM | ecosystem: Host-associated > Plants > Roots > Unclassified | place... | reverse complement strand
TGGGTGGGGGCGTATGCGGGGGCTCCGGGTGGCGGCCGACGCGAGGGGCTGCCGTCGGCGGCGGGCGGGCCCGCCCTGCGCCGACCCGGGCGCCGCTGGTGGGCGGCGGTCAGTGGTGGCTTCGGCCTTTGTGCGGCCGGGGCGGATCCCGGGGTGGGTGGGAGTGGGTGCGGTCGGGCGTCGGGTCACGGGGCGTTGTCAGTGGGGGTGGCACCATCGAGGCATGGTGCAGGTCTGTCTCAACGGGGCCCGTGGGGCCGTCGACGGCTGGATGGTGCCGGTCTCGCCGGGGGCGTTGGCCGATGCCGCGGTCGAGGCTGTCGTGGCGGGGGCCACGGATGTACACCTTCATCCCAAGTCCCCTTGCGGGCATGACACGTTGTCGCCGCGCGTCCTCGCGGTGACCCTCGACGCGATACGGGCGAGGGTGTCCGTGCCGGTCGGTGTGACCACGGGCGCCTGGGCCGAACCGGAGCCGGCGGCACGGGTGGAGCGGGTACGTGGGTGGACGGTGCTGCCCGACCACGCCTCGGTCAACTGGCACGAGCCGGGTGCCGAGGAGGTCGCGGCGGCGTTGCTGGACCGGGGCGTCGGTGTGGAGGCGGGCATCTGGTCGGGGACGGACGGGGCCGCCCGGTTCGCCGTGTCACCGCTCCGCTCGAAGGTGCTGCGGGTCCTCGCGGAGGTGACCGACGCGGATCCGGACACGGCCGAAGCGTCCGCGCGTGCGCTGCTCAGCGAGCTCGGCAGTGCCCATGACCGCCCCGTACTGCTGCACGGCGAGGACGGCGGCGCCTGGCCGGTGCTCCGGCTCGCGGGGCGACTGGGACTCGCGACCCGGATAGGCCTGGAGGACACGTTGCTCCTGCCGGACGGGCAACGGGCTTTGTCCAACGCTCAGTTGGTCGCCGAGGCGCTCGTCCAGTACGGGTGGGCCCAGCGCTCGTCGTAGGGCAGGGCGAGGAGTTCGGCGCGGGTGGCGAGGTCGGGTTGGCCGTGGGCGCGGAGGCGTGCGGCGGCCGGGCCTGCCAGCCAGGTGCGCAGCTCCGCCACGCCGGTGTCCTCGCTGTCGTCGTACCACCAGGTGAACGGGGAGGCATCGGACATCAGGTCGTCGAGCCAGGTGTCGGTGCAGGCGGCGAGGTGCGTGTCGGCGACTGGGCCCTGGACCCATCCGTTCAGGAAGGGGGTCACCGTGCGGGCGATCGTGGCACAGGTCTCGAAGGTGTCGCGGATGCCGTAGGGCGGCTCGGGAGTCGTGAGGGCGTCCTGCCACCAGGTGTGGAGAAAGGCCTCGATCGCGGTGGCCTGGTCGGCCGGCCAGGAACGCCAGTCCATCCAGCTCAACCCATGGGCTCCATAGCCGACCGTACCCAGGGTGCCCTCGGCCATCGCCCGTGCGGCCTGCGGCAGCAGGCGTCGCAGCACGGCCGGGTGGTCGTCGAAATGGTCGGGCACCTCGAAGAGGTAGTACCGCACCACGTCCAGGGGCACGCGTGTGTACGGCGTGCGCAGATACGCGGTCTCCTCGGGCGCGTGGCAGAAGCCGCAGCCCGTCTCGCCGGGGCTGGCGAAGCCGTTGAAGACCGTGTCGATATCCGCGAGGGCGGTGGTGAGCGCCGGCGACAGGGGCATGGATCCCGAAGCTAGCAGCCGCATAATCGGTCGCTCCACCCCTTTCGGACCAGGACAGTTGGGGGCGATGAAACACCGTTGAGGAACCCGAGGAGTCCCGATGTCGACGCTGCGCGTCACCGCCGAAGTGCTGACCGTCCACGAACACCCGAACGCCGACGCCCTCGAACTGGCCCAGGTCGGCCTGTACCGGGCCGTCGTCGCCAAGGGCGCGTACCGCACCGGTGAGACCGCCGTCTACATCCCCGAGCAGTCCGTGCTCCCGGCCGACCTGATCGAGGAGTTGGGGCTGACCGGACGCCTCGCGGGGAGCAACGCCGACCGGGTCAGGGCGGTGCGGCTGCGCGGTGAGCTGTCGCAGGGCATCGTGTGCCGGCCGAAGGCCCTCGCGGACGTCGATCTGGCCCAAGCCGCCCTGGACGGTACCGACTTCGCGGAGCGGCTCGGCATCGTCAAGTGGGTGCCGCCGATCCCGCCCACGATGAACGGTGACGTGGAGTCCGCGCCCGACCTGCTGCCCTGGGTCGACATCGAGAACATCCAGCGGTTTCCCGGCATATTCGAACCGGGCGAGGCTGTGGTCCTGACCGAGAAGCTGCACGGCTCGGCCTGCCTGCTGACCTACTTCGCCGAGGACGGCCGCGTACAGGTCTCCTCGAAGGGCTTCGGCGCCAAGTCCCTTGCCCTGAAGGAGGATCCGCGCAACCTGTACTGGCGAGCGGTCCGCGGCCACGGCGTCCCCGAGGCCGCCGCCCGCCTCGCCGAACGACTCGGCGCGCGCCGAGTGGGCATCTTCGGCGAGGTGTTCGGCGCGGGCGTGCAGGACCTGACGTACGGCGCCGACGGGCGACGCGACACGCTCGGGTACGCCGTGTTCGACGTGTCCGCCGAGATCGACGGCACGGTGCGGTGGCTGGACGCGGCCGAACTGCTCGACGGGGAACTGCCGTTGGTGCCGAGGCTGCACGAGGGGCCGTACGACATCGAGCGGGTGCTGGAGCTCGCGAGCGGGCGGGAGAGTGTGTCGGGGCGGGGGCTGCATTTGAGGGAGGGGGTCGTGATCCGTCCGGCGACGGAGCGGTACAGCACCGTGACCGGGGGAAGGGCGGTCGCGAAGGCCGTCAGCCCGGCGTATCTGACGCGCAAGGGCGGCACCGAGTACGAGTGACACGCCGGGTGCCGAGCTCTCAGCCGCACCTTTCGGGACCGGGATCCGAGCCCCGGTCCCGTGGGGTGCGGCCCTTCCGGCGTTCTCCCGGTTCCGTCATCAGCCGTGAACCCGCGCCCCGTTCGCCGACCACGTCGTCCGGGTTGGAGAGGACGCAGGTCGCCAGGGACAGGCAGCCGCAGGCGATGCAGTCGGTGAGGTGGTCACGGAGGCGGTTGAGCTGCTTGATGCGTTCGTCGAGTTCGGAGCGCCAGGTCTCGGAGAGGTGGGCCCAGTCCTCGCGGGTGGGGGTGCGTTCCTCGGGGAGTTCGGCGAGCGCCTCGCGGATGGTGGCCAGCGGGATGCCGACGCGCTGGGCGGCCCGCACGAAGGCGACCCGGCGCAGGGTGTCACGGGTGTACCGGCGCTGGTTGCCCGTGGTGCGGCGGCTGCTGATCAGACCCTTGGCCTCGTAGAAGTGCAGGGCGGAGACGGCGGCGCCGCTGCGCGCGGCGAGTTGGCCGACGGTCAGCTCGTGGATCTTCTCGGGAATCTGGGGCACCCCTCGAACCCTACCCATCCGTCAGCGCCGGTGTTCCGTTGACAGAGGCCCCGTATCCGACCATGCTAAGCAGTTGCTTAGACATAACCAGCCAGCCATGTGGTGCTGGATGACGTGAGAGGCCGGGACAGGACATGGCAGAGCCGAGGATCTTCACCTCCGTCGACGACCTGCGGGCGGCGGTCGGTGAGCAGTTGGGGCACACCGACTGGCTGGAGATCGACCAGAAGCGGATCGATCTGTTCGCGGACGCGACGGGCGACCACCAGTGGATCCACGTGGACCCGGAGAAGGCGGCGGAAGGCCCCTTCAAGACGACCATCGCGCACGGCTACCTCACCCTGTCGCTGCTCCCGCTCTTCGGACCGCAGCTGATCAAGGTCGAGGGCGTGAAGATGGGCGTCAACTACGGGACGAACAAGGTCCGTTTCCCGGCGCCGGTGCCGGTCGGCTCCCGGCTGCGCGCCACCGCGGCGATCACCGGCGTCGACGACGTACCGGGCGGCGTCCAGGTGACCGTCGCGTTCACCGTGGAGCGCGAGGGCGGCGACAAGCCGGTGTGCGTGGCCGAGTCGGTGTCCCGCTACTACCTCTGACCAACACCCTTGGCAGGGCGGCTACTTGGACCCCACCATCCGCAGTACGAGGTCGGCGTAGAGCGCGCCGACCTCGTCGGGCGTCCGGGGGCCGTCGAGGCTGAACCAGCGGGCCACGTCGATGCACAGGGACAGGATCGCGAGGGTGGTGCCCTTCACGTCCTGCACGTCGAAGGAGCCGTCCGCCACCCCGTCCTCGACGATCCCGCGCACCTCGGCGTCGACCTGCCGGCGCAGCGCGAGGATCTCGGCGCGGGCGTCCGGGCCGAGCGAGTCGAGTTCGTACTGCACGACCCGCGCGGTGGTCCGTCCGCCCGCGTGCCAGCGCACGAAGGAGCTCACGGCGTCGGCGAGCCGCTCGGCGGCACTGCCCTCGCGCCCCGCCGCCGTACGCAGGATGTCGAGGGCCTTCTCGTGGCCGATCCTGCTGATGCGGTGGAGCAGCTCTTCCTTTGTCTTGTAGTGGATGTAGAGCGCGGCCGGGCTCATGCCGGCGCGGCCTGCGATGTCCCGGGTGGTCGTCGCGTGGTAGCCGCGCTCGGCGAAGGCCTCCACGGCGGCGATCAGCAGTCGCCGGGCCGCGTCGGGCGTGACCTCTGCCCAGGCCTGCGGGTCGCCCGCGGTCGTCTCCTCCGCCGTACTCATCGCTCGTGAACCCCTCTCGATGACCCTTGATGACAAGAGCTCCACCATACCGCCGAAGGTGAGCGAGCGCTTAGTCTGCCCGCTCAGAGCTTTTCGAACGGGTTGTAGGTGCCGCGTGCCCCGTCCTGCCGGTCCCTGATCACCTTGGCGAGGGTGAAGGAGGAGGTGACCAGATACAGGACGGCGATCGCGAGGAAGGCCCGCACCCAGGCGTCGGCGTGCAGCTTGAAGATGCCGATGGCGGTCGCCGCGATGGCGACGGAGAAGGACGCGACGGCCTGGCCGTAGAAGGCGGCCGTGTTCTGCGGTTTGCCCGATGCTTCGCTCATGGGGACAAGCGTCCGCTCCTACGGCCGCCACCACATCCGTCCGCGTACTCAGCTGACGTACTCAGAACGCCGAAACCCCCGTCAGCGCACGCCCGATGAGCAGTTTCTGGATCTGGCTGGTGCCCTCGTAGAGGGTCATCACGCGGGCGTCGCGCAGCAGCTTTCCGGCCGGGTACTCGTCGATGTAGCCGTAGCCGCCGAAGACCTGGAGGGCGTTGTTCGCGGCGCGGACGGCCGCCTCCGAGGCGAAGAGCTTGGCCTTGGAGGACTCGGTGGCGAAGGGCAGGCCCCGGTCGATCAGGTCGGCTACCCGCCAGGTCAGCAGCCGGGCCGCGTCCACGTCGACGGCGATGTCGCTGATCAGTTCCTGGACGAGCTGGTGGTGCGCGATGGACTTCCCGAACTGCTCGCGCTCACCGGCGTACCGGACGGCCACGTCCAGCGCGGCCTGGGCGATGCCGACGCAGCCCGCCGCGACCGACATCCGCCCCTTCGCCAGCGCCGACATGGCGACCGAGAAGCCCTTGCCCTCAGGGGCGAGCATCGCGGAGGCGGGGACACGCACGTCTTCGAGGACGAGTTCGGCGGTGGCCTGGCCGCGCAGGCCGAGCTTGCCGTGGATGGTGCGGCGGGTCAGGCCGGGGGTGTCGGTCGGCACGAGGAAAGCGGAGACGCCCTTGTGTCCCGGGGCGTCGGTCGAGCGCGCGAAGAGGAGTACGACATCGGCCCAAGTCCCGTTCGTGATGAACATCTTGGTGCCGTTGATGACGTAGTCGTCGCCGTCGCGGACCGCCCGGGTGGTGAGGTTCCCCGCGTCGGAACCGGTGCCCGGCTCGGTGAGGCCGAAGCAGCCGACGTACTCGCCGGACGTGAGCCCCGGCAGCCAGCGCCGCTTCTGTTCCTCGCTCCCCCAGCCGGCGATCGACTTCGCGACCAGCCCCAGTGACACGGAGACGATCCCGCGCACGGAGGAGTCCCCGCGTCCGAGTTCCTCGGTGACGAGGCAGTACGCGAGATGGTCGCCGCCCGAGCCGCCGTACTCCTCGTCGACGGTCAGCCCCAGGAAGCCGACGCCGCCGAGCTTCTTCACGATCGACCGGTCGACCTCCTCGGCGCGGTCCCAGGCGATGACGTGCGGGGCGATCTCGCGGTCCACGAAGTCCTTGGCGAGCCGCCGTACGGCCTCCTGCTCCTCGCTCAGTCCCAGGTTCATCGCGCGTCACCCCAAGTGAAAGGCCGTACATCGACTGCTGCACATTTAAATTAGCACTGCTAGTTTGACTCTCGCAGCCCTACTATGTGCGCCATGGCCCGACCGCGCAAGCCCCTCCTCAGCACCGACCGGATCGTCGAGACGGCCCGCGTGCTGGTGGACGCGGAGGGCCTCGCGGCCGTCTCCACGCGTCGGCTCGCGGCCGAGCTGGGGGTGAGTGGGCCCTCGCTCTACAACCACTTCCGCACGAAGGACCAGATTCTGGAGGCGGTCGCGGACTCGGTGAGCGCGCAGGTCGATCTGTCGATGTTCTCGGACGGGCGGGACTGGCGTACGGCGCTGCATGACTGGGCCGTGTCCTATCGGTCCGCGCTGCGTGACCATCCGAACATCGTGCCTGTGCTCGCCACGGGGCCTGGGCGGCGGCCGGCGGGGTTGCGGCTTGCGGACGCGGTGTACGGGGCGATGGTTGATGCGGGGTGGCCTCCGGCTCAGGCCACGTCCATCGGGGCGTTGATGCGGTACTTCATCATGGGGTCGGCGCTTGGGTCGTTCGCTGGGGGGTTTGTGGACGACGAGAGTGCGTACGATCCTGCGGACTATCCGCATCTTGGGCAGGCTCATCTTCTTGCTGAGCAGCAGGAGAAGGTGGATGAGCGGGCTTTTGAGGTGGGGTTGGCTGCGCTGCTGGATGGGTTGGCGGGGCAGTTCTCGGAAGTGACCGGTCGATAGGGGCGGCTATGGGGGTGGGGGTTCTGTTTTTTGCCGGGTGCTGCTCCGTCGTGGCTGGTCGCGCAGTTCCCCGCGCCCCTACGAGACGCCCCCATGCTTTCAAAGGGACCGGAGGATCGCCTTTGGTAGGTGGGCCGTGACTATCCAGTTGGGGGCGTCCACTACCTCTGTGATTCTCAGGTCTACGGCGACGCTGCACAGGACGTAGGCATCGATCGGGGCCAGGCCGTAGCGGGCGCCCAGGTGGTCGATCATTGCTCGGGTCGCGTCCTGGGCCGCGCGCATGAGGTCGGGGGCCACGCCCATCGTGGCGTAGTGGCCGGCCCGGTCGGTGTCCGTGCGGAGGGGGCCCGTTGTTTCGAATTGGGGGGCCGGTATTCGTCGGCCCTTGTGCAGGCGGATCCTTGCCGCGCCCGAGAGGGACGCCTCGATCGCGCTCACGCACAACTCGCCGTCGCCCTGGGCGGCATGGGGATCGCCGAGGCTGAGGCGGGCGCCGGGGACCTGGACCGGTAGGTAGAGCTTTGTGCCGACGACCAGGTCCTTGCAGTCCACGTTGCCGCCGAAGTGGCCCGGGGGCAGGACGCTTTGGGGTTCGGTGACGTCCGGGCAGACTCCAACTACCCCGCAGAAGGGGCGGATCGGGATGTCGGCCACGTCGCGGAAGTTGGCCGTGTCGCCGCCGGTCAGGTCCCACAGGTGGAGGTGCGCGTCGGGGAAGTCCTCGCTGAGCAGACCGAGTCCGGGGAGTACGGCCGTCCAGCCCCAGTCGACCGACCGGAGTTCCAGGAACTCCACCTCCAGGACATCGCCCGGCTCGGCGTCCTTGACCATGATCGGGCCGGCGAGCGGATAGACGCGGTCCCAGTCGAAACCGGCTACCGCCCCGACGGTCGACGTCGGGTCGAACTGTCCGTCCGTGGCCTCGGTGAGGTCGAACGCCACGGTGTCGCCGTCCTCGACCTCCAGCACGGGCTCGTGCTCCAACGACCACAGGCGGTGCACGCGCTTCGGTACGGAGTGGTGGCTCATCGGACCGTCCTCACCTGTCGACCTGTTGAGCTGTCGGCACCTGTGCCGGACTCTGCCCTTCCGACCGAGCCGACGTCAAGCCTCACAGGTAATAAATATGACCCTGTAGGCACCGTGCGCTCGCCGCGAGCCTGACGTCCGATTTCCGCCAGCTGTGCGGCCCTGTCGCCGCCTAGCCTCGGCACATGACGAAACCCCTCCTCCGTACCGAACGGGCAGCCGCCGCAGCCGCTGTCGTCACCGTCCTGCTGTGGGCGTCCGCGTTCGTGTCCATCCGGAGCGCGGGGTCCGCCTACTCGCCGGGCGCGCTGGCGCTGGGTCGGCTGGCGAGCGGGGCGCTGGCGCTGGGCGTGATCTCTCTCGTACGGCGGGAAGGGGTGCCGCCGCGGTCCGCCTGGCGGGGGATCGCCATCTCGGGCGTGCTGTGGTTCGGCTTCTACATGGTCGTCCTGAACTGGGGCGAGCAGCAGGTCGACGCCGGTACGGCCGCTCTCGTCGTGAACATCGGGCCGATCCTCATCGCGCTGCTCGGCTCACGGCTGCTCGGCGACGCGATGCCGCCGCGGTTGTTGGCGGGGATGGCGGTGTCGTTCGCCGGTGCGGTGACCGTGGGGCTGTCGATGTCGGGCGGCGGCGGTTCGTCCGTGCTCGGTGTGGTGCTGTGTCTGCTCGCGGCGGTCGCGTACGCCGGTGGAGTCGTCGCCCAGAAACCGGCCCTCGCCCAGGCGAGCGCGCTCCAGGTGACGACGTTCGGGTGTCTCGTCGGGGCCGTGATGTGCCTGCCGTTCGCCGGGCAGCTCGTCCACCAGGCGGCCGACGCGCCCGTCTCCGCCACGCTCAACATGGTCTATCTGGGCGTCTTCCCGACCGCGCTCGCCTTCACGACGTGGGCGTACGCCCTGGCCCGGACGACCGCGAGCAAGATGGGCGCGACCACCTACGCCGTGCCCGCGCTGGTCGTCCTGATGTCCTGGCTGGCGCTCGGCGAGGTGCCGGGGCTGCTCACGCTGGCGGGCGGGGTGCTGTGTCTGGCGGGCGTGGCGGTGTCGCGGTCCCGGCCGGGCGCGAGGGCGAAGCGGGCTGCGGCGGCGGAAGAGCCGCAGCCCGAACAGGTGCCGTAGCCAAGGGAGTTCAGAACACGACCAGTGCCCGTCCGCCCTTCCCCGCCACCATGTTCTCGAACGCCGCCGGAATCCCGTCCAGTGCGATGCGTTCCGTCACCAGCGCGCCCAGGTCCAGGCGTCCGGCCCGGACGTGTTCGGCGAGCACCGGCAGATCCTTCGCCGGGTCGGAGTTTCCGTAGACGCAGCCGCTCAACGTCCGTCCCCAGTGGAAGAGTTCGAGGGCGTTGAAGGTGACCTGCTGGTCCTTGCCGCCGATGCCGACGACCGTGGTGCGTCCGCCGCGGCGGGTGGACTCCCAGGCGGTGCGGATGGTGACCGCCCGGCCGACGCATTCGATGGCGACATCCACACCCTGTTTTCCGGTGAGGGCGCGGATCTCCCGGGCCGTGTTCTCGGAGGCGACCACGTAGTCGGTGGCTCCGGCCGCGCGTGCCAACTCCTCCTTCTCCGGGGAGACATCGACGGCGACGATCTTCGTGGCGCCCGCGATCCGGGCCGACTGGAGGGTGGCGAGTCCTACTCCGCCGACGCCGAAGACCGCTACCGTCTCGCCCTCCCGGACCTGTGCCGAGTGGTGGACGGCGCCGTAGCCGGTGAGGACGGCGCAGCCGAGGAGGGCCGCGTCGGTCAGGGGGATGCCCTCCGGGAGGGGCAGGACACAGGACGCCGATACGACCGTCTCCTCGGCGAACGCCGCCACGTTCAGGCCGGGGTGGAGGTCGCTGCCGTCGGAGGTGCGGTGGGCGTAGACGTCGGCGGTGCCGTTGAGGGCGTTGCCGCAGAGCCAGACCTCGCCCAGCGTGCAGGCGTGGCAAGTGCCGCAGGACGGGGCCCAGTTGAGGATGACCGAGGCGCCGGGTGAGACGTGCGTGACACCCTCCCCCACGGCTACGACCGTGCCCGCGCCCTCGTGGCCGAGGACCGCCGGGACCGGCACGCGCATCGTGCCGTTGGTGAGGGACAGGTCGGAGTGGCAGACCCCGGCGGCGGCGAGGCGGATGCGGACCTGGCCGGGGCCGGGGTCCGGGAGGTCGATCTCGGCGATCTCCAACGGAGCGCCCACGGCGGGCAGTACGGCGGCGCGAACCATGCGAGGCCTCCTGACGGGTCTAGAACTGAAGGGACTTGGTCTGGAGGTACTCGGACAGCCCGTGCGCGCCGAGTTCCCGGCCCACGCCCGACTGCTTGTAACCCCCAAATGGGGCACGGGGGTTGAAGCGTCCGCCGTTGATGTCCACCTGCCCGGTCTCCAACCTCCGTGCGAACGCGACCGCTTCCGCCTCGTCTCCGGCCCAGACGGCGCCCGCGAGGCCGTAGACCGTGCCGTTGGCGATGCGGACGGCGTCGTCCTCGTCGTCGTAGCGGAGGATCGAGAGGACCGGGCCGAAGATCTCCTCCTGGGCGATCGTCATGTCGGGGGTGACGTCGGCGAAGACTGTTGGGCTGATGAAGTAGCCCTGCTTGGACGGGGATTCGGGGCCGCCCGCCACCAGCCTCGCGCCCTCCGCGACCCCCTTCTCGATGTAACTGCGCACCCGTGCCTGCTGTTTGGCGTTCACGACCGGGCCGATGCGGTCGCCGTACTTGGCGGCGGCCGTTGCCGCCAGCTCCACCGCCTCGTCGTAGTGGTCGCGGTGGACCAGCATGCGGGTCCACGCGCTGCATGTCTGGCCGGAGTTGGACATCACGTTGCCCACGCCGACGTTGACGGCCTTGGCGAGGTCGGCGCTCGGGAGGATGACGTTGGCGGACTTGCCGCCGAGTTCCAGGGCGACCTTCTTGACGGCGGCACCGGCCGTGGCGCCGATCTGGCGGCCCACCGCCGTGGAGCCGGTGAAGGAGACGAGGTCGACGCCCGGGTGCTCGGCGAGGGCCTGGCCGGCGATCGGGCCGAGGCCGGTGACGAGGTTGAAGACACCGGCCGGGATGCCCGCCTCGTCGATCGCTTCGGCGAACAACTGGGCGGTGAGCGGGGTGTCTTCGGCGGGCTTCAGCACCACCGTGCAGCCCGCGGCGAGGGCGGGGGCGACCTTGGCGACGATCTGGTGGAGGGGGTAGTTCCAGGGCGTGATCGCGCCGACCACGCCGATGGGCTCCTGGTAGACCGTCGAGTTGCCGACCTTCTCCTCGAAGGCGTGGGTCTCGGCCAGTTGGGCGTACGAGCCCGCGACCGCGATCGGTACGCCCGCGTGGACAGCCTGCGAGAAGGCGAGCGGTGAGCCCAGTTCGGCGGTGACCGTCTCGGCGATCTCGACCTTGCGGGCCACGAGGACGTCCCGCAGGGCCGCCAGGCGTGCGGCGCGTTCGGCGGGCGGGGTCGCGGCCCAGCCCGGGAGTGCGGCGCGGGCGGCCCGTACGGCGGCGTCGACGTCCTCGGCGGTACCGGCCGGGACACGGTCGATCACCTGCTCGTCGACCGGGTTCACCACGTCGATGGTCTCCCCGCTCGCGGCGGGGCGCCAGGCGCCGTCGATGTACATGCCGTCGTGTGCCTTCATCGTGCTGCCTCCCGGGCGTGGCTGCGTCGTCCGCCCCACAAACTAGCGATGTTAGTTTTCCGGCGCCAGAGACCCCGGGTCACAGACGCGCGGAGACCGCAGAAGCCGGGGCGCGGGCACCTCAGAAATCGGCCCGGGTCCGGTCGTCCACCCGGCCCACCGCCTCCTGCGCGAAGGCCTTCTCGTACGCCCGCCGGATCTCCTCGATCTTCCGGTCGCTCGCTCCCGTCCCCGCCACCGGATACAGCAGGATCAGCTCGTACGACCGCTCCTTCTCGATCCGCCCGTTCGCGTCCCGCCGCTGCCCGCGCCCGTTCTGCACGGGGACTGCCCGGTTTCGGGTGAAGTGAACGTTCATGCACCTATCCGTACCGGGCGTCACTCCTCCAGGTCGGGCAGCCGCGCCGGTGCCGGCGAGATCCGTTCGCCGTGCTGGTCGAAGACGAACAGATGGGCGATGTCGACGAGGAGCGGGACCTGCATGCCGTAGCGGAGTTCGATGTCGGGGGTGGTGCGGACGACGAGGTCGCCGGGGAGGCGGCCCTCGGGTGGCACGGGGTCGGTCTCCGCGTCCGCCGCGTGGTCCAGGACGACCACCGGACCGGCGCGCAGCACGCCCGCGCGTTCCCGCAGCCGGCCCAGGACGCCGCCCTCGCGTCGACGGCGCCGGACCGGGCGGGCGGGGCGCGGTGCCTCCAACTCCGGTACGACGGCGGGCCGGGAGCCGGTGTTGAAGTGGACGAGGACCTCGTGGCCCTGGAATTCGACGTGCTCGACGAGGCCGCTGATCGCCACCTCTCCGGGGCGGGCGGCGGCGGGCTTGGCGATGCGTACGGCCTCGGAGCGCAGGCCGACGATGACCTCGCGGCCCTGCTGGACGCGGAGCAACTGGTGGTCCAGGCACAGGGGTTCGGGCAGCCGGAGGTACTGCTTGCCGAGGCTGATGGTCATCGCGCCGTCCAACGGGGCCCGGACCAGGCCGCGCAGGAGGTTGATGCGCGGGGTGCCGATGAAGGCGGCGACGAAGACATTGCGGGGCAGGGCGTACACCGAGCGCGGGGTGCCGACCTGCTGGAGGACTCCGCCGCGCAGCACGGCGACCCGGTCGCCGAGCGACATGGCCTCGGCCTGGTCGTGGGTGACGTAGACCGTGGTGACGCCCAACTTGCGGGTGAGGGAGGAGATTTCGGCGCGGAGGTGGTTGCGGAGTTTGGCGTCGAGGTTGGAGAGCGGCTCGTCCATGAGGAACGCGGAGGGGTGGCGGGCTATGGCGCGGCCCATGGCGACGCGCTGGCGTTCGCCGCCGGAGAGCTGGCTGGGGAAGCGTTCGAGGAGGTCCTCTATGCCCAGCATGCGGGCGGTGGCGTCCACCCGGGCGCGCGGGTCCTCGCCGGGGGTCTCGATGCGCAGCGGGAAGCCGATGTTGTCGCGGCTGGTCATGCTCGGGTAGAGGGCGAAGTTCTGGAACACCATCGCCATGTCCCGTTCGGAGGGGGCGAGTTCGTTGGCGTACTCGCCGTCGAGTCTCAGTTCTCCCTCGGTGATCCCCTCAAGGCCCGCGATCATTCTCAGCACGGTCGACTTGCCGCACCCGGACGGCCCGAGCAGGACGAGGAACTCCCCCGGCGCGATGTCCAGCGACAGCCGGTCCACCACACGGGCGCCTCGCGCATAGGCCTTGCTCACATCGTGCAGGGAGATGGCGCGTGTCATGACGAGTGCCCCCGGGGGCTCACTTGGGCGACGGTGCTCCGCGGTCCGATCACCTCGCACGGGCCGTACGAGGCTTGTGAGTCACGGAAGTTAACGGAATGTGCGCACCCGGGGGAAGAGACCGGACGGGATCGGGCGTGTCGGTCCGGTTGGTGAGAAAACGGACGGTCATCTTCAGCCGGTTCGGGCACGCTCACGGGTCGCGGTGAGGTGGGCGAAGACGACGGTGTTGCCCGCGTAGCCGGTCCTGCGGTCGTAGCTGCCGCCGCAGGTGATCAGACGCAACTCCGGGCGCCCGCGGGCTCCGTAGACCTCCCGGTCGGGGAAGTGCGCCTTCTCGTACGTCCGTACCGCGTCGACCGTGTAGACGGCGGTCCGTCCGTCGGCGCGCCGGACCTCGATCAGGTGGTCGGGCTTGAGTTCGCCGAGGCCGGCGAAGACGGCGGGGCCGGTCATGGTGTCGAGGTGGCCGACGGCGACGGCGGTGCCCTGCTCGCCCGGGGAGGGCCCGTCCGCGTACCAGCCCACCCGCTTCGGGTCGTCGTCCGGCGGTGCGGACATCCGGTGGCCGCGGTCGAGCCGGAGGGACATGACCGGGGCGTCGACGTCGAGGTAGGGGATGGCGAGGGCGGTCGCGCGGGAGCGCTGGAGGGGGCGGGGTGCGGGTGCCGCGCGGTCGGGGTGTGCCGAGGGCGGGGGTGTCGGTCCGCCGCGACGGGTCACGGGGTGTGCCGGGGACGGCTGTTGGCCGCCGCGCGCGTCCGTGCGGACGTCCGGGGTCGACGGAGCCGCCTGGGTTGGTCCGGAGGGGTCCGCGCCTCCGGCGCACCGGGCACCGCCGACCATCACCACGACGGTCAGCACGACGGTCCGCGTGAGCCGGTAGGCGCGCGTCCGGTACCAG